>JACDJC010000029.1_pt1 | contig 194099 bp, 175 predicted proteins | sample 7454191 | NCBI WGS metagenome assembly JACDJC01 (sample SAMN14253291, study PRJNA609438) | sludge metagenome | isolation source: sludge after 25d culture with pyrite and EDTA | collected 2018-12-20 | reverse complement strand
CTCGACGCCGCCGTCGCGCAGGTCGACAGCCGCCTGCGTGCCGGCGAAAGGCCTCCGCTCGCCGGCGTGCCGCTGGCGATCAAGGACCTGATGCCCGTTGCCGGCTTCGTGCAGACCAACGGCAGCGGCGACGCGGCAGGCGCGGCGCCCGCCGAAGTGGACGCGCTCGCCGTCGCGCGCCTGCGCGCGGCCGGCGCGATCGTGATCGGCACGACGAACCTGCACGAACTCGCGTACGGCATCACCAGCGACAACCCGCACTTCGGGCGCGTGGTCAATCCGCGCCACCCGGCGCACTCGCCGGGTGGCTCGAGCGGCGGATCGGCAGCCGCCGTCGCCGCCGGCATCGTGCGCATCGCGATCGGCACCGACACGGCGGGGTCGATCCGCATCCCCGCCGCGTGCTGCGGCGTGGTCGGCTTCAAGCCGAGTTTCGACGCCGTCCCGCGCGACGGCGCGCAGGCGCTGGGGGCGAGTCTCGATCACATCGGCCCGATCGCCGCCGGTGTCGCCGATGCGTCGCTCGCGTTCTCGGTCCTCGCCGGGCAACCGGCGCGCGTGGCCGCTTCGGCTGCGCTCACCGGACTGCGCATCGGCGTGCCTCGCCGCCACTTCTTCGATCCGATCGCCGACGACGTGCGGCTCGCCGTCGAAGCAGCGATCGCGCAGCTGCGCGACGACGGTGCACGGATCGTCGACGTCGACATCGCGGGAATCGAGTCGAGCGCCGCGCTGCAGTTCGTCACGCTGTGCAGCGAAGCCACCGATCTGCACTGGCGCCGATTGATCGACCGGCCCGAGACGCTCGGCGCCGACGTACGCGCGCGACTGGAGATCGGGCAGTTCCTGCCGGCGACCTGGTACGCGCGCGCACAACGAGGCCGCACCGATCTTGCCGAGGCCTTCGAAAAAGTCATGATGGACGTCGACGTCCTCGTCGTCCCGACGCTGCGCATCGCGGCGCCGCCGTTGGGCGCGACGGCGCCCGTCATCGGCGGGCGCGAAATTCCGTTGCATACCGCGCTCACCTCGCTCACGATGCCGTTCAACCTGACCGGAATGCCGGCGCTCACGCTGCCGTGCGGTCTCGGCGAGAACGGCGCGCCGATCGGCGTGCAGATCGCCGGGCGACGCGGCGACGACTGGCGCGTACTCGACGCCGGCGCGCGCCTGGAAGAGCTGATCGAAACCCACCGAAGGAGGAAGCCGTGAAACACTCATTCCGATTCGCCGTCGCAGCCGCTGCCACGGCGGCATTCGCGATGCCGGTCCACGCTGCCGAGCCGATCGTCGTCGGCGTGAGCATCGCGCAGTCGCCCCCCGGCTCGGTCGTCCAGGGCACGCAGGTGAAGGACGGCATCGAGATCGTGACGAAGATGATCAACGACAAGGGCGGCGTCCTCGGTCGCGAACTGAAGATGGTCTACGAGGACGACCAGGGGATCCCCGAGAAGGGTCGGGCCGCCGCCGAGAAACTGATCACGCGCGACAAGGTCGTGGCCGTCACCGGTGGCCACCAGAGCTCGGTATGCCTCGCGGCGATCGAGGTCGCACACCGCTACAAGACTCCCTACATCAACACGAACTGCTGGTCCGACGACATTCGCAAGAAGGGCTACCCCGAGGTCTTCAACCCGGGCAACTACAACACGCGCGTCTCGTCGGCGATGGCCGAGACGATTGCCGCGCTGAAGGTCAAGAGCGTGATCGCCTTCGCCGAGAACACCGACTACGGCATCGGGCAGGCAAAGCTGCTCGGCGAGTTCCTGCAGAAGAACGCCCCCGACATCTCGTACAAGTACGTCGCGCTCGATCGCGCCGGCAAGGACTTCACGCCGGCGGTGCTGCCGTTGCGCGCCAGCCCGCCGGACGTGGTCGTCAACGTGATGCTGCCGCCGGCCGCGTACATCCTGATGAACCAGATCTACGAGCAGGGCGTCGCGCCGAGCGCGAAGACGTACTTCTATGACGGCGCGGGCATCGCCGACTATCCCGACTTCTGGCAGAACGTGAAGGAGGCGGGCAAGTACATGCTCGCCTTCGGCCTGTACCACCCGAAGATGCCGATGCCCGAGCTCGGCAAGCAGGTGGCCGACATCTACCAGAAGGAGCACAAGAACGAGCCGAACCGGCTGATCTTCCAGGCCGCGGACTCGGTGTTGCTGATCGCCGACGCGATCAAGCAGGCGAACTCGACCGACAGCGCGAAGATGATCGACGCACTGCAGAAGATGACCTTCTCCGGCACGCGCGGCACTTTCCAGTTTTCGCAGAAGCCGGGCTACACCTACCAGCAGTGGGTCGACATCCCGTACGTGACCTACCAGCTCACGGAGATCGACCAGCCTTTGAGCCAGACGACGCTGATCCAGGTTCCGGGCGAGCCGCTGCACGTCGACCGGATCAAGAAGCCGGCGAAGTGACGACGACGCACTGAGCTCGCACACCGAAGCCGCCCTGCCGCGCCTCGCCGTCACGCGAGGCGCGGCTGGAGACCCCCTTGCTCGCGCTGGATCTCTTCGTCAACGGCCTGATCATCGGCCTTTTCTACGCGCTGATGGCCGTCGGCCTCACGATGATCTTCGGGATCCTGAAGATCGTGAACTTCGCGCACGGCGAGTTCTACATGATCGGCGCGTACACCTACACGCTGGTCTCGCTCGCGCTCGGCGTGCCGCCGTGGCTCGCGTTGCCCGTGGCGGCACTCGCGGGCGCGCTGCTCGGCTGGGCCACCGAGCGCTGGCTGATGCGCCCGCTCTACCAGGACTACGGCTCGTGGGGGTTGATGAAGGACGAGTACGCCGTCGTCGTCACCTTCGGACTGTCGCTGCTGCTGATCAACCTCGTCGACAAGGTCGTCGGCCCCTATCCGATGCGTGGTCCGTCGCTGTCCGACGTCACGCGCATGGCGATCGGCCCGTTCATGATCAGCGGCCAGAAGGCGATCACCGCCGTCGTCGCGATCGTGCTGCTGGTCGCGCTGGCGCTGTTCCTGAAGCGTTCGCTGTGGGGCCGCCAGGTGCAGGCGGTCGCGCAGAACCGCCTCGGCGCTTCGATCGCCGGCATCGACACCGCGCGCGCGAGCAGCATCGTCTTCATGGCCTCGGGCGTGCTCGCCGCGCTCGCGGGCGCGCTGCTCGCGCCGGTGATCAACCCGTCACCCGACGTCGGCATCTTTCCGGCGGTGAAGTCCTACGTGATCGTCGTCATCGGCGGCATGGGCTCGATCCCGGGCAGCATCGTTGCGGCGCTGCTGCTCGGCGTGCTCGAGAGCTTCGGAGCCGTCTACCTGTCCTACGACTATCGCGACACTTTCGGTCTGGTGCTGCTGATTCTCGTGCTGCTGCTGCGCCCGCAGGGCCTGTTTGGCGAACGCGTACGCGAGGTCTGAACGTGGCGCTCACCGAAAAGCAATCGTCCGACGCGCGCGCAGCCGCCGTGCACCCGCCCTCGCACCCGAACTTCCTCCGAAGCAAGCTCGCGCAGGAGCTGCGCCTGGCGCTCGTCGTGCTGGCGGTACTCGCACTGCTGCCGCTGGGGATCTCGTCGCCGTACTGGCTCGGCGTGCTGATCGTCAGCATGTATTTCGCGATGCTCTCGGTCGGCTGGAACCTGCTCGCCGGCTATGCCGGGCAGTTCTCGCTCGCGCCGGCGGCGTTCGCGATGCTCGGCGCCTACACCACCGGCCTGGCCGCGTGGCACTGGCAGATTCCGCTGGCGATCGGCCTGCCGTTGTCGTTCGTCGTTCCGGGACTGATCGGGCTCGTTCTCGGGCGCATCGTGCTGCGCCTGTCGGGGCCGTACCTGGCGCTCACCACGCTGGCCTTCGCCGAGATCGCCCGGCTGGTCATCTACAACTCGATCGGCTTCACGCGCGGCGACCAGGGCCTGAACGTGCCGCCGCTGTTCGAGAGCCACTTCGGGAACTACTATCTCTTCCTCGTCGCGCTCGTCGCCTCGACGCTCGTCGTCTACGCGATGCTGCGTGCGCCGATCGGCCGCTACCTGCTGGCTATCCGCGACGACGAGATCGGCGCGGCCAGCCGCGGCATCGACATCGTGCGCGCGAAGACGATCGCGTTCTTCGTCAGTTGCGCGATCTGCGGCCTCGCCGGCGGGCTGTACGGCACCTTCGCGCAGCTCGTCAGCCCCGAACTCGGACTCATCGCGCAGACCGGAATCGTCCTCGCGATGGTCGTGATCGGCGGCATGGGAACGCTGGTCGGGCCGCTCATCGGCGCGGTACTCGTCTACGTCGCCTCGGAATGGCTGCGCGACGTCGGCAACATCCAGATGATCGTCTTCGCGCTGCTGGTGATCGTCTTCGCGCGCTTCTTCCGCGAAGGCCTGTGGGGCCTGGCGCGCGACGCATTCGCCGGCCGGCGGGCCGCGAACGCGGTAGCGGCGAAGGAGGCGCGCTGATGGCGTTGCTCGAGGTCGAGTCGCTCAGCAGGCGTTTCGGCGGTCTGCGCGCGGTCGACGACGCAAGCCTGCACGTCGACGAGGGCGAACTGCTCGGGCTGATCGGCCCGAACGGTTCGGGCAAGACGACGCTGCTGAACCTGCTCTCCGGCCACCTGAAGGCCGACTCCGGCCGAGTGCGGCTCGACGGTCGCGACGTGCTCGGACTGAACCCGACGCAACTCACGCGACGCGGCGTGCTGCGCATGTTCCAGATGACGCGCGTCTTCAACCGCGTGAGCGCCTTCGACAATCTCGTCGTCTGCGGTCTGGCGATGGGACTGAAGGAAGCGGCTGCCACGCGGCGCGCCGTCGAGCTGCTCGACGAGCTGCAGCTCGCGCACGTGATGCACCTCGACGGCGGTCAGCTTTCGGGCGGCCAGAAGAAGCTGCTCGAGTTCGGCATGTGCTTCATGGCACCGCCTCGACTGGCGCTGCTCGACGAACCCTTCGCCGCGGTGCACCCGGTGATGAAGGAGACGATGGCCGCGTTCCTGCGTCGACGCAATGCCGGCGGCCAGACGTTCATTCTCGTCAGCCACGACATGCCGGTCATCGTGGAGATGTGCCCGCGCTCGGTGTGCATGAACGCGGGGACCGTGCTCGCCGAGGGCCCGACGCAGCAGGTGTTGCAGGACGCGTCGGTCATCGAGGCGTACCTGGGGGAGGATGCGACTGAGGACGCAACTGAGGACACCACTGAGGACACGACTGAGCACGCCAATGAGGGCGCCACCGGGAAGGCCGGCAATGGTTGAGGCAGCGCGCGCCCGCGGCGCATCGCCCGCCGGCACCGGCGCACCGACCGGCGAGGCCGAAGTGCTGCTCGCCGTCGAGAACGTCACCGCCGGCTATCTGGGCGACATCGACGTGCTGCGCAACGTGTCGCTGTCGGTGCACGCCGGGCGCATCAGCGGCTTGATCGGCCTGAACGGCGCCGGCAAGTCGACGCTGATGAAGACGATCTGCGGCTTCCTGCATCCGAAGTCCGGCCGCGTCGCCTGGCGCGGAGCCGACATCTCGCACAAGCCTCCGCACACGATGATCGACGACGGCCTGTGGTACATCCCGCAGGAATCGAGCCTGTTTCCGTACATGACGGTCGCCGAGAACCTGCGCCTCGCGCTCGAAGGTCGTCACCGCCAGTTCGGCGGCGTCCTCGCGCAGCGCTATGCCGACACGCTCGAACGCTTTCCGGTGCTGAAGGAGAAGCTGTCGTCGCAGGCGGGCGACCTGTCCGGCGGCCAGCAGAAATCGCTCGAGTTCGCCAAGGCGTACATGGTCCAGCCGAAGGTGTGCCTGATCGACGAACCGAGCATCGGGCTGGCGCCGCGCGTGGCCGCCGAAGTGTTCCAGTGGATCGACGCCTTCGCGAAGTCGGGCATGGGCATCCTGCTCGTCGACCACAACGTGCGCCGCGTCGTCGCGATGTCGGACCACGTCTACGTGCTGAGCCTGGGCGAAATCACCGCCGAAGGAACCCCGGCCGATTTCGCGGGCGACCTGCACGAGCAGGTGCGCCAGTGGCTGGGCATCAATTTCTGAGCGATGCGGGTCGCGGGCGCACGCTTGCGCTGCAGCCGCTGACGGCCCGCGACTTCGCACCGTACGGCTTCGTCGTCGCGCCGGGCGGCGACGCGGGCCGCACGATCAACGACGGCACGGCCCGGCGCTTCGACCTGCCCGACCCCGACGTGGCAGCCGACGGCGGACGAGCCGCGCTGGCGGTGTTCCGCGCGCGTGCCGTTGCGTTGCCGTTCGTCGTGCACGCGCTCGAACGCCATCGGCTGGGCGGCCAGAGCTTCGTGCCGCTGGCCGGCGCCCCTTTCGTCGTCGTCGTCGCTGTCGGCGAGGCGCGGCCCGACCCGGCGACGATGCGCGCGTTCCACGTCGACGGGCGCTGCGGCGTGCACTTCGCCCGCGGCGTCTGGCATCACCCGCTGCTCGCGCGGGTCGACGCCGATTTCGTCGTGCTCGAGCGGCGCGCCGACGCGATCGATTGCGAGCTCGCGACGATGGCCGAAACGATCATCGTCGACGATCCGGTCGTGCCGGCGCCACCTGCAGCCTGAAACGCGAGCGGCGGGGTGCCGCGCGGACTTCTACGTCGTCGCCTCGAGCCGGAAGCGGGCGAGCGAACCCGCCAGTTGCTGCGCCTGCTCGCTCAGGCCGCGCGCCGCAGAGGCGCTCTGCACGACGAGCGCCGAATTCTGCTGCGTCACGCGATCGAGCTCGGCGATCGCCGCATTGATCGAGCCGATGCCGTCGCTCTGCTCGCCCGCCACCGCGCTGATCGAGGCGATCGACTCGCTGACGCTGCGCACGCGCGCGAGCAGGTCGCGCATCGTCGCGCCCGCGTCGCCCACCAGCTTCGTGCCCGATTCCACCTCGCCGACGCTGTGGTCGATGAGCCGCTTGATTTCGGCGGCTGCGTCGGCCGAACGCTTCGCAAGCGAGCGCACCTCGGAGGCGACGACGGCAAAGCCGAGTCCGCGCTCGCCGGCGCGCGCCGCTTCCACCGCGGCGTTCAGCGCCAGGATGTTCGTCTGGAAGGCGATGCCGTCGATCACCGCGAGAATCTCCGAGACCCGCCGCGCGCTGCCTTCGATCGCTCCCATCGTCTCGGTCACGGCTGTCATCGCCCGCCCGCCGCGCTCGGCGACCTCCGCCGCCTGCGCGGCGATGCGATCGGCCTGGCGCGCCGAGGCGGCCGACTGATCGACTGCGCCGGTCAGTTGCGCCATCGTGGCGGCGGTCTGCTGCAGGCTGTCGGCGGTGCTCTCGGTGCGATCGCTCAGATCGGCGTTGCCGGCCGCCACCTCCGCGCTGGCCGCGCGGATGAACTCGGCGCTGTGCCGGATCGACGCGACCATTTCGCGCAGCCGCCGCTGCATCTGCGCGAGCCGGCACAGCAGTGCGCCGATCTCGTCGGTGCGGTCCGAGTGGAAGGACCGGGAGAGGTCGCCCTCGGCGATCGCCTCGGCGAAGCGCACCGCCTCGGCCATCGGTGCGGTCAGCGAGCGGCTCGTGCGCCAGGCGATGAGCGCGCCGATCGCGATGCCGGCGGCGCAGATCGCGGCGAGCAGCACGCCGGCCTGACGCACGGAAGCCTGCAGCGCCGATTGCGCCAGCGCGCTGCGCTGCTCGAGGGCCTGGCCGAGCGCATCGAGCGACGCGATCATCGACTCGGCCAACGGCACGAGCTTCGCCTCCACCGTCTGCGCATCGTCGCCCATCAGGAGATCGTCGCGGACCTGGGCGCGTACCCGCACGAACTCGGCCCGATCGGCGTTGACCTGCGCGATGCGCTCGGCCAGCGCACGCTCGTCCGAGAGCGAGGCGATCTTCGCCTGCAGGGCTTCGGTCTGCGCAGCCGTCTGCGCCATGTCCTCGTTCAGCTGGCCGCGCAGCCGGCTCAGGCGCGCGGCCAGCGCCTCGTCGGCGTTGATCGCGGCGTCCATCCGGGTCGCGGTGAGAGCGCGATCGAGGTTGGTTCGCACCAGCGCCGACCAGCGATCGACGATCTGCATGCGCTCGATGTGACGCGCATTTTCCTCGTCGTGGCGCTGGATGTTCCACAGTTGCTGGCCGGCGGCGAGAACCATCGCGACGCTGATCGCCAGCACGACACCGAACCCGGCGACCAGGCGGGAGCCGATTCGTTCGAATCGAGGCAGGCGAAGCGGATTGCGCATCCCTGCTTTATCGGTCCCGGTTGCGAAATCGTGAAGCGGGGCGGGCGCGAGCCCGGCCCCGCAGATCGGCCGCCGGCCGCCGGCCATTGACGCGGGAGCCAGTTGGACTAGAGTGGTGTCGACGCGTCACGCACCGGAGGGTGCAGGGAGGAGTCATGAGCTTCCGGATCGAAGGCCAGGGCGCGCAGTTGCAGGTCCGCATCGACGACGATTCGCACACCGGGCAACAGGTTCTCGACGCGGTACACGCGTGCAAGTCGCTGAGCTGGTGGTCGTGCCCGTCGGGCGAATGCTCGAAGATCGGCGCCTGCGAATCGCAGCGCGAAGATCACACGGTCGTGCTGACGATGACGCCGCGCGCCGGCGAGACGCTGTCTCCCGTCGGCGTTGCCGAATGCCTGCGCTACGTGCTCGGCAGCGCGGACAAGGAAGCGCCTCACTGAACCTCGTCACGCTGACCGCCCGGGCGCTTCAGGCCCGGCCGCCCGTTCGCCGGCGCCGGTTGCACGCGCTCCGGGCGAGCGTGTCCTGCGGGCGCGTCCCGTGGCTGCTGGCCGGCGTGCTCGCGGTCACGGCACTCGGCACGATCGCGCGCCCGACCGCCTCGGCAGCCGCGGCGCCCGACCGTTTCGTCGCCGGAGCGGGGGTAGTCGAACGCACGCCGGTCGACGGCGATCTGTTCGCCGCAGGCGGAAGCGTCGACATCGAAGCGCCGGTGGCCGGAGACGCGATCGTCGCCGGCGGCACCGTACGGCTCGACTCCCCCGTGCGCGGTTCGACCTACGCTGCAGCCGGCAGCCTGTCGATCGCTGGCCCGATCGAGCGCAACGCCCGGCTGGCCGGGGGGCACGTGCGCGTCGAACCGTCGGCGCGCATCGGAGGAAACCTGACGGTCGCCGCCGGCCGTGCCGAGCTTCGGGGCGCCGTCGACGGCTCGTTCGTCGCCGCGGCCGGCAGCGTGCTGATCGACGCGCGAATCGGCGGCGACGCCGACGTCACCGCCGGCAGCGTCTCGCTCGGCCCGCATGCACGCATCGACGGCAGCCTTCGCTATCGCAGCCACGAGCCGTTGCAGCGCGATCCGTCGGCCCAGGTTGCAGAGTCGGTAGAGCGCCCGCGCGCGGCCTTCGCGCGCGAAGACGTACGGCGATCGATGCGCGGCCTCGGCACCGTCCTGTGGGTGCTCTGGACGATCGGCCTGACGCTGCTCGCTGCGATCGTCGTCGCGCTGGTGCCGCGCGCAGCCGCGACGATTGCCGCGTCGCTGCGACAGCGGCCCGGACTGGCGCTGGCGGTGGGCTTCGTCGTGCTCGTCTGCACGCCGATCGCGGTCGTGCTGTCGCTCGTCACGGTGATCGGAATTCCGCTCGGCCTGACGCTTCTGCTCGTCTACCTGATGCTGCTGCCGCTGGCGTGGGTCGCAGCCGCGATCGGTATCGCCGACTGGTTCGTTTCGCTGCTACCCTCGGTCTCGGCCGGGACGGTGACGCGCCGGGTCGTCGCCACCGCGCTGTCGGTCGTTCTGCTCGCCCTGGCGTCGAGCGCGCCGTGGGTCGGCGGCTGGATCGCCGCCGTCGCGCTGATGGCCGGACTCGGGGCGCTCGCGCTGCAGTTGCGTGCGCTGCGGGCCGGCTGATCGCTATCGTCGCAGCCACCAGACGATCAGCGTCAGGACGATCGAGACGATGATCGACGTCGTGACCGGGAAGTGGAAACTGAAGTTCTCGCGCACGATGGAAACGTCTCCCGGCAGCCGGCCCCACGGCAGGCGCGAAAGCCACGGCCACAGGGCGCCGGCGGCAAGAAGAAGAAGGCCGATCACGATGAGGATGCGTTGCATGCGGACTCCGACCGCGTCGAAGGGGATCGACGTTCCCGAAGTTTGCCGCTGAACCCGATCGCGCGCCGATGAAGCTGCGTCCGCTCCAGCGCCTGCGTGCCCGCCTGCAACGCATCCATCATGCCGTGCGCGGCCCGCTTTGGTTTCCACAGGTGCCCCTGGCGCTGCTGCTGGCTGCAGGCGGCGTGTGGCTGCTGCAGGCGCAGATCGGACCGAGCTGGCGCGCCGAGCTGGAAGCGTTGCTCGACAACGCCTCCGCCCTCGATCCCAGGGTACTGCCGCCGCTGCTCATCGGCAGCGGGATGATGACGATGGCTGCAGGCCTGCTGCTGCGCTCGCGCCTGGCGTGGTCGATGGCGCTGCTGCTCGCGGCCACGGGAGCAGTGAGCACGCGCTTCGGGTCATCCGAACAGGGCCTGGTGCTCCTCGGATACTTCCTGTTCCTGCTCGTCGCGCTGATGCTGGCGTGGCGCCGCTTCGACCGCGCGAGCGTGGCGGCGAGCACGCTGTTCGCGCTGACCTCGGTGGCGATGCTGCTGCTGTACGCCACCTTCGGTTCCTACTACCTGGGCAGCGACTTTCGGCCGCCGGTAAACGACCTGGTCACCGCGCTGTATTACGCGATGGTGACGATGAGCACCGTCGGCTACGGCGACATCACGCCGCAGACGCCGCAGGCCCGCCTCTTCACGGTGTCGATCATCGTGCTGGGCGTCGCGGTGTTCGCCACCTCGCTGACCGCCGTCATCGCACCGATGGTCAGCCGCAGTCTGCAACGCATCGTCAATCGGGAGGTCGGCCGCGTGAAACGGGAAAAGCACTTCGTCGTCATCGGCAACACCCCATTGGCGGTCAACACCAGCCTGGAGCTGGCGCGCCGCGGACGTCCCGTCACGCGGCTCCTGCGCGAGGCGTCGGACGACGTGCAGATGCGCGACTTCGACGTCGTCGTGGGCGACCCGAACAGCGCGGACGTGCTGCGCGAGGCGGGCGCACAGCACGCCGAAGCCGTGCTGGCGATGCTCGCCGACGATTCCGACAACGCATTCGTCGTGCTCGCCGTCAAGGAGCTGCAGGGCGGTGCGCGCACCATCGCAGCCGTCAACGACGCGCGTCATCTCGCCCGCGTGAAACTCGTCCAGCCCGACGTGGTGATCGCTCCGCAGATCTTCGGCGGCGAGCTGACGGCGATGCTGCTCTCCGGCGAGACGGTGACGTCGGAATTCGTCATGCAGCGAGTCTTCCAGCAGCCGGCACCGGCGGTCGGTACCGGCGACACGGGCCAATGAGCAGACGTCGCGAGGCGGCGCTTTCGGCACGAAATTTGCCCGCCGCTGCCGCGGTGCGCCTTCCGGCGCGCGCCGTCCCTGCGCCGCCGTCCGCTGCGCCGCCGTCCCTATGCTTGACGCGCCGCCGCTCGACGGCGACGATGCCTTGACGATCCGACCGGTCCGGCCGCGATACGTTGCGTCGCCGGACGCCAGCTGACCCCCGAACAGGAGCGCGAACATGCCCAAGCCCTTGCCCAGCGGAGCCGACCTGCAGAAGCTGCAGGGCGAGACGATCGAACTCACCGGCGCTGCCGCCGCGAAGACGATCGACGGCTTCCGCCGACTGGCGGAGCTCAACATGCAGACCGCACGCGCCTCGCTCGAGCAGTCGAGCGAGCAGATCCGCGCGCTGCTCGAGGCGCGCGACACCAGCCGGCTCACCGAACTGGTCACGAGCTTCGCGATGCTGCCGCCCGAGAAGTTCGCGGCGTACGCAAACGCGGTCTATGCGATCGCGCACGAAACGGGCGTGGACATCGGCACGCTCGTTTCGCAGCAGATCGCGCGCAGCAACGAGCAGCTCTCCGAGACGGTCGAGGCGCTCGCGAAGAACTCCCCCGGCGGCGCCGGCGGCGCCTTCGATTTCATCACCAAGTCGATGGACGCCGCGCGCGCCGCCTACGAGCAGATGCAGCAGGCGGCCGCGCAGGCGACCGGTCAGTCCGGCCGCGCGTAGTCCGTCTGCATCGCGGCGTAGCGCTCGAACCAGTCGAGCGCGCCCGGGTCGGCCATCGCGCTGCGGTTGGCGGCGCGCTCGGCCGGCACGCCGAGCAGGATCCTTCGCACCGGCACCTCCATCTTCTTGCCGGTCAGCGTCGCCGGGATCGCATCGACGCGGTAGACCTTGTCGGGCACGTGCCGCGGCGTGCACGCACGGCGCAGGCATTCGCCGATGCGTTCGACGAGCGCGTCGTCGAGCGCAGCGCCCGCGCGCAGCTTGACGAACAGCGGCATGAAGCACTGCCCGTCGGGCAGGTCGAGATTGACGATCAGCGCATCGTCGATCTCGTGCAGCGTCGCGAGCGCCCGGTAGACCTCCGCCGTGCCGATGCGCACGCCGTGCCGGTTCAGCGTCGCGTCGCTGCGACCGAGCACGAAGCAGCCGCCGCGCGGGTTGATGCGAAAGAAGTCGCCCTGGCGCCACACGCCGGGGAACACGCCGAAGTACGACTCGCGGTAGCGGCTGCCGTCCGGGTCGCTCCAGAACTTCACCGGCATCGACGGCATCGGCTGCGTGATCACCAGTTCGCCGACTTCGTCGACGACGCTCTCGCCCGCGTCGTTCCACGCCTGTGCCGAAACCCCGAGGTGCGGCGCCTGGATTTCGCCGGCGTACACAGGCCGGGTGGGCACGCCGCCGACGAAACCGGTGCACACGTCGGTGCCGCCGCTGCCGCTGCACACCCACAGGTCGGCCTTCACGTTGCGGTAGAACCACGCGGTGTGCGCGGGCGAAACCGGTGAGCCGGCCGGCATGATCGCGCGCAGCCGCGACAGGTCGTAGCGTTCGCCCGGTACGATGCCCGCCTTCGACAGGAGGTCGACGTACGCGGGACTCGCGCCGAAGTACGAAGCGCCGCTGTCCTGCGCCATGCGCCACAGCACGTCGACGTCCGGATGCGCCGGGTGGCCGTCGTAGAGCACCGGCACGACGCCGCACAGCATCGAGCTGGCGAGGAAGTTCCACATCATCCAGCCGGTGGTGCTGAAGAAGAACATCCGCTCGCCGGCGCGCAGGTCCATGTGCAGTCCGACGAGCTTGAGCATCTCGAGCAGGATGCCGCCGTGCCCGTGCACGATCGCCTTCGGCAGGCCGGTGGTGCCCGACGAGAACAGAATCCACAGCGGATGATCGAAGGGCACCTGCTCGAAGCAGAAGCCCGCTGCGGGCACCGGCTCGCCGCCGAGCGTCTGCTGCCACGTTCGCACGACGAGTCCGGTGCGCTCGAAGGCGGGCAGCGCCGCGCCGAGCCGGGGCAGCACGACGAGACACTCGAGTTGCGCCAGCCCGGCGACGATCGTGCGCAGCTCGCGGCGGCGATCGAAGACCTTGCCGCCGTAGCGGTAGCCGTCCACGCAGAACATCACCTTCGGCTGCAGCTGCGCGATGCGATCGAGCGTTCCGCTCGCGCCGAAGTCGGGCGAAACGCTCGACCAGATCGCGCCGATCGCCGTCGTCGCCAGCATGGCGACGACGGCCTCGGGCACGTTCGGCAGGTAGGCGACGACGCGGTCGCCCGGCGCCACCCCCGACTCGCGCAGCCGCGTGGCGAGCGTTCGCACCTGCGCGCCGAGCGCATCCCACCGGAATCCGGCCAGCGCGTGCGTTTCGTCCAGGTACAGCAGCGCGTCCTGTCCCGCACGCTCGTTGCGCAGGACGTGCTGCGCGTAATTCAGGCGCACGCCGGGAAACCACTGGGCGCCGGGCATTTCGCGGCGCCCGAGCACGGCGCCCACCGGCGTCGACGAGCGCACGTCGAACCAGTCGAAGATCGAACGCCAGAAGGCGTCGAGATCGCTCACCGACCAGCGATGCAGCGCGGCGTAGTCGGCGAAGGCGAGCCCGCGCTCGCTTTCGAGCCAGCGCATGTACTCGGCGATGCGCGTATTCGCCACCTGCCGCGGATCGGGCGTCCACAGCAGCTCGCCCTCACGTACGCGGGCGGGCTCGAGGTCGGTACGAAGGTTCAACTCGCGTTGCTCCGTCGAAGGGGTTCGAGCCGGCTCCGGAGGCGGGCGCCACGCTCCGGAGGCCGGCGCCACGAAGAGCGCGATCGGAGCTACTCTTGCACCGAAGGTGCAGCGCCCGACGCACGTCCTTCTTCTACCGGAGCCCCGCATGGAAAACTACCTGACCGACCTGCGCAAGTACACGACGAACGTGAACGAGAACTCGGTCTCCGCCATCGTCAAGTACTGCGGAATCGCGCTGCGGAACGCCGACTCCTCGCTCGTTGCCGGAACGGACCCGGCCGAGCTCGCGACCGTCCGCGACGGGTTCGCGGCGAAGAAGCTGGGGCTGGACGCCGAGGCGGCCGACGCCGGAATCCAGTCGGTGCTCGAGAAAATGAAGGGCGAGCGGCGCAAGCACCGCGTGACTTTCTATTACCTGCTCGCCGAAGCGACGGGAACGCTCGCGAAACTCGCCTGAGCGCCCGCGCGCGAACCGCGGCTGCGCCACTCAACCCCGCACGATCACGGCCTCGCCCGGTTCCAGTTCGATCGTACGCCCGACCGCGCACCCCTCGCGCTCGCGCCGCGTGGCGAACACGATCGAGGAGCCGGGCGGCAACGCCACGCGCAGCGACGCGCGATGCGCGCCGGGATTCGACACGACGAGCAGGCGCGCGCCGCCGGCCGAGCGTTCGTAGGCGAGCAGCGGCGGCGCGGATTCCACCAGGCGCATGTCGCCCGCCGACAGCGCCTGGCTCGCGCGGCGCAGCGCGATCAGCCGGCGATACAGGTTCAGCAGCGAATCGGGGTCGCGCAACTGCGCCTGCACGTTCGTGCGGTCGGCGTCGGTGGCGATCGGCAGCCACGGCGTGCCGCGGGTGAAGCCCGCGCCGGCCGTCTCGTCCCACTGCATCGGCGTACGCTGCGGGTCGCGCGCGAGCCCCGGCTCGTTGCGTCTGCGCGCATCCGTCAGCCGCTCGTGCGCGATCTCGACGTCGGTCATGCCGATCTCGTCGCCGTAGTAGAGCGTCGGCGTTCCGCGCAGCGTGAGCAGCAGCACCGCCGCGACGCCGGCCTGCGCTCGTCCGATGCGCGAGGCGATGCGCGGCTTGTCGTGGTTGCCCAGCACCCAGTTCGGCCACTGGTCGGGCGGCACCAGGCGCGCGTATTCGACGATCAGGCGCCGGATCTCGCCGGCGTCCCAGGACGTCTGCAGCAGGTGAAAGTTGAACGGCATCTGCACGCCCGGACTTTCGCGGCTGCCGTAGTACGCGACGAGCCGCTCCAGCGGCAGGTAGACCTCGCCGATCAGCACGCGGCCGGGAAACGCGTCGGTCACGCGGCGCAATCCGGCGACGACCTCGTGCACCTCGGGCTGGTCGGCCGAGTGCAGCGGCAGCAGCCGCGCGATGTCCGGTTCGCCCGGCTGCCACGCCGGGTTCGGCGGATCGTCTCGCCAACTCGCGTCCTTGATCAGGTGCCACATGGCGTCGATGCGAAAGCCGTCGACACCACGTCGCAGCCAGAATCGAAGCACCTCGTGCATCGCCGCCCGGACCGCGGGGTTGCGCCAGTTCAGGTCGGGCTGCTCCTTCAGGTACGTGTGGAGGTAGTACTGCGCCGTGGCAGCGTCCCATTCCCACGCGCTGCCGCCGAACTCGCTGTACCAGTTGTTCGGCGCGCCGCCGCCGGGCGCCGGATCGCGCCACAGGTACCAGTCGCGCCGCGCACTGTCGCGCGAGGCACGACTGTCGACGAACCACGGATGCCGCTCGGACGTGTGGTTCGGAACGAAGTCGAGCACCAGCTTCATCCCGCTTCGATGCACGTCGGCCACGAGCGCATCGAACTGCGCCAGCGTGCCGAAACGCCGATCGACGTCGCAGTAGTCGGAAATGTCGTAACCCGCGTCGACGAACGGCGACGGCTGGATCGGCGACAGCCAGATCGCGTCGACGCCGAGCGTACGGAGGTGAGCGAGCCGGCTGCGGATTCCGTCCAGGTCTCCGAAGCCGTCGCCGTTGCTGTCCTGGAACGACAGCGGATAGACCTGGTAGACGATCGCGCGCCGCCACCAGTCGTCGTCGGAACGCACGCTCACGAAGGACAGCCGCGGCAGTCCTGCGTCTGCGCGCCGAGGAAGCGCGCGCCTTCGGTCTTCGCCGACTCCAGGTTCGCTCCGTCCAGGTTCGCGCTGCGCAGGTCGGCCCCGCGCAGGTCGGCGCCGGCGAGCGAGGCGCCGCGCAGATCGGCGCCGCGCAGCTGCGCCTGGCGCAGGTCGGCCCCCGAAAGGTCCGCGCCGCGCAATTCGGCAGCCGTGAAATCGGCGTTGCGCAGCGTCGCGCCGCGCAGCGCCGCCTTCGCCAATCGGGCGTCGCGCAGGATCGCATCCGAGAGATCGGCACCCGAGAGATCCGCGCCGCGCAGCTGCGCGCCGAGCAGATCGGCCTCGACGAGCACGGCATTGCGCAGGTCGGCCTCGTGCAGATTCGCCTGCCGGAGATTCGCGGCCCGCAGTTTCGCGCCGTCGAGCCGCGCGCCGGTCAGGTCCGCGTTGGTGAACTGCGAGTTGGACAGATCGGCGCCGTGCAGATCGGCGCGCCGCAGGTCGGCGCCGGCACAGAGGGTTCCGGGCCGGACCGTGCAGTCGCCGATCTCGCGCAGCGACTGCGCCGCGGCGGGCGCGGCGAGCGTCGCAAGCGACGCGAGCAGCCAGGTCAGGACGAAGAGCCGCATGCGCATCGATTCACTCCCTGCATCTCGACCCCCACGAGCACGTGCCAGGGGTCACTTCCTCGCGCGGTCGGTCGTCGTCGTGTCGACGGCAGGAACGCCGCGTGCAACGGGAACCCGATGACCGCCCTGCTCGACTGCGCGATCGTCGGCGCCGGCCCCGGAGGGCTTACGGCGGCCGTCTACCTCTCGCGATTCCGCCGTACGATCGCCGTCTTCGACTCCGGCAACAGCCGTGCCCGCTGGATTCCGGAAAGCCACAACTGTCCGGGATTTCCGAGCGGGATCGGCGGCGACGCGTTCCTCGCGCGCCTGGCGGCACAAGCGCGCGCCTTCGGCGCCCGCGTCGAATCGGGCGAGGTCACGTCCATCGGCCGGCATCGCGGCACCGACGGACGCGGCTTCGCGCTCGAGGTCGGCGGCCAACGACTGACCGCCCGCAGCGTCGTGCTGGCGACCGGCTGCGAAGACGTCATGCCACCCATCGACGGCCTCGACGAAGCGGTCGCCAGCGCCGCACTGCGTTTCTGTCCGGTCTGCGACGCCTTCGAGGCGATCGACCGCGAGATCGCGGTGCACGGGCCCTTCGACTCGGCGGCGCAACATGCGCTGTTCCTGCGCACCTATTCGGCTCGCGTCACCGTCGTGCCTGCCGACGGCGGCGCAGCAACCGAGCCGGCGCGGGCGCGCCGACTGCACGAGGCCGCAATCGCCGTCACCGACGTGCCGACCGTAATGCATTTCGACGGCAAGCGCTGCTCGTTCACGATCGACGGCACCCGCCGCGCATTCGACGTCGTCTACGCGATGCTCGGCAGCCGCCAGCGCTCGGCGCTGGCCCTCGCACTGGGCGCTGCCTGTGACGACGAGGGCGCGCTGCGCGTGGACGACCACATGCGCACCAGCGTGCCCGGCCTGTACGCGATCGGCGACGTCGTGAGCGCGCTGAACCAGATCGCGGTGGCGACGGGCCACGCCGCCATCGCGAGTACCGCAGTGCACAACGCACTGCCGCCGCGTTACACTTGAACTGCCTGCGGGCCGGCCGGATCGATTGCGCCGACCGGGAAGCCGTGAACGAATCCGCCATGACCGACCTGTCCGCCTTCCCGATCACGCGGAAGTGGCCCGCACGCCACTCCGAGCGCATCCAGCTCTATTCGCTGCCCACGCCCAACGGCGTGAAGGCGTCGATCATGCTCGAAGAAACTGCGCTGCCGTACGAGCCGCATCGCGTGAGCTTCGAGACCAACGACCAGATGTCGCCCGAGTTCCTGTCGCTGAATCCGAACAACAAGATTCCGGCGATCATCGACCCGGACGGGCCAGGCGGAAAACCGCTGGCGCTCTTCGAATCGGGCGCGATCCTGCTCTACCTCTCCGAGAAGTGCGCCGCGCTCGGGCGCGAAACCTTCATGCCCGCCGATGCGGCCGCCCGCTACGAGACGATCCAGTGGCTCATGTTCCAGGTGGGCGGCGTCGGCCCGATGTTCGGGCAGCTGGGTTTCTTCCACAAGTTCGCCGGCAGGGACTACGAAGACAAGCGTCCGCGCGACCGGTACGCGAACGAGTCGAAGCGGCTGCTGCGCGTGCTCGAGCAGCGCGTAGCGGGGCGCCGGTGGATCATGGGCGACGAGTACACGCTCGCCGACATCGCGATCTTTCCGTGGGTGCGCAATCTCGTCGGCTTCTACGACGCGCGCGATCTCGTCGGCTTCGACGACTTCCCGGAGTTGGCGCGCGTGCTCGCGGCGTTCGTGCAGCGCCCGGCGGTGGCGAAGGGGCTCACGATTCCCGCAGCGACGACCTGATCGCGGCGGCGCCGCGCTTGCGAATCGTCGAGCACCCCGAGGCGGCGCGCTTGCGCCGTTTCGCACTTCGTTCGACGATGGCACACGACATCGACACTCGAGGTGGCTCATGGCGATCCATGGCAAGACGATCGGCATCGCGTTGTCCGGCGGCGGGTATCGCGCGACGCTCTTCGGCCTGGGCTCGCTGCAGCGGCTGAACGACGCGGGCCTGCTCGGCAAGCTCGACCGCATCACCAGCGTCTCCGGCGGCTCGATCCTCGCCGGCGTGCTGGCTCATCGCTGGAAGGAGCTGCACTTCGACGACGGACGCGCGGCGAACTTCAACGCGCTGGTGGTCGATCCGGTGCGCGCGTTCTGCAGTCGCACGATCGACGTCGGCGCCGGCCTGAAAGGGCTGCTGGTGCCGTTCAGGACGGCGGGCGACTTCCTCGCCGACCGTTACGACAAGGACCTCTTCCACGGGGCGATGCTGAAGGACATCCCCGACGCGTCGCTTCCGGGCAATCCGCGCTTCGTCTTCTACGCGACGAGCCTGCAGACCGGACGCAGCTTCCGCTTCCGGCAGGACTTCATCGCCGATTACCTGCTCGGCACGAACCGCAGCGAATCGGTTCCGCTCGCGGTTGCCGTCGCGGCGTCGAGCGCGTTTCCGCCGGTGTTCTCCCCGATCGTCCTCGACACCGATCCGGAAGCGTGGCGCGAAGGCAGCAAGGCCCCTGGACTCGAAGCGCTGCGCCGCCGGGTCGTTCTCACCGACGGCGGCGTCTACGACAACATGGGGCTCGAGTCGCTCGTCGACCGCGTCGACCTGGTGCTGGCAAGCGATGCCGGGGCGCCCGTCGAAATACAGGAAGATCCCTGGGCAGACAACTTGATGCAACTGGGCCGCGTGCGCGACATCCTGATCGACCAGACGCGCGCGTTGCGCAAGCGCTGGCTCGTCTCCGAGTTCGAGGCGGGCCGCAAGCACGGCGCGTACTGGGGAATCGGCACGCGCATCGGCGACTACAAGGCCAGCGACCCGCTGGCCTCCGACAGCACGACCACCGGCGAGCTCGACGAAGTGCCGACGCGGCTGGCCGCCTTCGATGAGCGGCTGCAGGGACGGTTGATGAACTGGGGCTACGCGCTGTGCGACGCGGCGCTGCGCACGCGAGCGAAGCTGGCGCTGGCGCCTGCGCCCGGACTGCCGGCACCGATGCACACGCTCGGCTGACCGTTCGCGCGATGGACCGCAGGCATCTCGGTGCGTGGAGCCTCGGCGTCGACGACGATCGCTTCGTTGCTGCACTCGCCGCGCTCGGCGTGCTTGCGGCATTCGATCATGCCGCGGGCGAAGCAGACACGGCGGTACCCGCGCTCGTCGCGTTGCTGAAAGCGGCGGCGCCGGCCGCGCGCGCAACGGATGGCCTGCTCGCCTGGAAGGTTCCGCACGCGCCCGTCGCCGGTGCGCGGCCACCGGCGGGCTTGCGCCAATGGCCGTCGGCAGCAGATCTGGCCGACGCGTGGACTGCGTTCGCGACCGGCGAGTCGCCCGTTCGGCTCGCTGCGATCGATGAACTCGGCAACGAGGGGCAGGCGCTCGACTTCGTCGAGATGCTGACGCACGACACGGCACGGCTCGCCGGCGCGCACGCGCGAGCCCCCTGGGATCCCGAGCGGCCGACCCAATGGCGTTGGCCCTTCACCGTCGCGACGCTGCCCGGTGATCCGCTCGGCCGGCGTTTCGTCGAGGACACGCAGAGGAATTCGCTGCCGACGGGCAGCCGCTTCGTCATCGCATCGCGGCGGACGCCGCGCGTCGAAGTGTTCGCCTTCGGACAGCCGCTGGCGCGCGCACTCGCACGCGTGCTCGAGACCGCTTCACCGACTCGATGCGCGCTCGCCGTCGTCGCCGGGTTCGGCGCCGACTCGCCCGCCCGCTCGGCACCGCTCGTTCGCGCATTGGCCGCCTGCTTGCAAGCCGACGGCGTCGTCGTCGTGCCGACGACGTCCGCCGAACGGCTGACGGATGCAATAGCGCATCTCGCCGAACGGACGGCTTCCGGATGTCCGCTCGACGTCGCACTGATGCAATCGATGGAACCGGGCCACGTCGCATGGCTCGGCCGGGATCTGATCGAGATCACCGAACATTCGCCGGCGCGACAGGCCGCCTCGGTTCGCCGGTCCGAACCGACGTCGGGCGCTGCCGCTCCGCGCGCCCCCGCTCAGCCGCCACCTCGGACGCCGCCCCAGGACCCGACGCCCGGCGCGACGGCGCAACGAAAGCTGGATCTTTCGAACAGGCGTCTGCGCGTGCGGCCCTTGCAGTCGCCGGCGCGCTCCGACGGCAGGACTCGCGGCCAGACGGCACAGCGGAACTCGCCGTTTTCGGAGTCGGGCCCGCGCTTGCGCCCGATCGGCCCGTCGGGTCCGCCGCCGCGCGCCGCACGACCATCCGTCGCGCGACCATCCGCCGCACGACCATCCGCCGCACGACCATCCGCCGTACGACCATCCGCCGCACGGCCCCGGCAAGCGGCCCGCAGCCCGCAGCCCGACGACGAGCAACTGCCGGCACGCTACCTGCAGCAGCGCAGCCTGCGCCGGACGAGCGACGGCCGACTCGAACCGATTCGCGACGGCTACCTGCGCGGCGAGCCGGTGCTGCTGTGCGTGCGCATCGGAGCGCCCGACGACGAGCGCTGGGACAGCGCCAGGACGCCCTTCCCCGCGCACGAGTTGCCGAAGGACCGTAACACGCACGCGCTGCAGGTCGTCGTGCACGAGCCCGGCCAGTTCGATGCGCCGATGCTGCGCGAGATCACGCTGCCGCGCGCAGGTCCGAGCACCGAGGCTGAATTCGTCTTCACGCCGCGCAACAGCGGCATCTTCGATGCGCGCATCAGCGTGCTGCATCGCGGCCGCGTGCTGCAGACCGCGCGACTGCGAACGCGCGTACGCGCCAAGCGCGGCAAGCGCGACGACGGCATCGCCCTGCTCGATGAGGCGCAAGTGCGCCCCGACTGGAGCGATCTCGGCGCGCGGCGCCGCTTCGATCTCGCGATGGTGCTCAATCACGGCGATGCAGACGGCTTGCCGCGCCTGACCGCCGTCGCCGAGCGACGCGCCTGGGCGACCAGCCTGGAAGGCCTGTCGGAGCCGCTGCTGCAGTTGAACGAAGCATTGTCCGACGCCGCGCACAGCGTCGCCGATCACGCCGACGGCCTCGATCAGGGCGACAACCCGCAACTGCTCGTGCGGCTGGCGCGCATCGGCGCCGACCTCTACTCGGCGCTGTGCCTCGACCAGTTCGTCGAACTCGCACAGGGCGGCTTCGATCCGCGCGACGACGCGCTCACGCACATCCAGGTCGTCAGCGCCCGTGCGGACGCGGTCGTTCCGATCGAATTCTTCTACGACTATCCGCCGCCGGCGCCCGACGCGAACAAGGTCTGCCCCGGACATCGCGACGCGCTGAAGACCGGCCGCTGCCCGAGCGACTGCGCCGGCCGCGCTGACGCCGCCGCCTACGTTTGTCCGATGGGTTTCTGGGGCTTGCGCAAGGTCGTCGAGCGACACGTCTACAGCCCCGCGCTCGGCAAGCCCGGGGGCGCCGAAGTGGTGATCCAGTCGGAGCCGGCCGAGGGACGCGACCGGCTCGATCTCGGCCGCTGCGCAGTACTCGGCTTCAGCCTGCAGGTGCCGCAGGACGCGCGCGCGCCGCTGCGCGAATTGCTGTCGCCGCGCTTCGATGCGACGCTCGAAGCGGCGACGTGGACGGCGTGGAAGGAGACGATCGGCCAGCGCAAGCCGGCGCTGCTCGTCGCGTTCCCGCACAACGAGGGTCGCCGGCAGGATCTCCGGCTGGAAATCGACGGCGACTTCCTGCCGACACTGCGCCTTCCGCGCGAATACGTTCGCCCGGAAGGCGCTCCGCCCCCGCTGGTGTTCCTGCTCGGATGCGACGTGGCTGGCACCGCCGAGGCGTTCTCGAACCACATCCGGTATTTCCGGCAGGCGGGCGCAGCCGCGGTGATCTCGACCACCGCCACCGTGTTCGGCGAACACGCCGTCACGGTCGGCTCGAAGATCCTCGCGCGCCTGCTGCGCGCCGGCGGCGACGAAGCCGACCAGCTCGGCGAGCTCATTCTCGACGCACGGCGCGAGGCGATGCTCGACAGCCTGCCGATGGCCCTGTGCATCGTCGCGTTCGGCGACGCCGACTGGAGACTCTGACCGCAGATGCCCGTTTCCGCGAACAGCGATGCGTTCTTTTTTCGCATCCGGATGCTGCCGGCGCTGCACGGCGATTGCCTGTGGATCGAATACGGTTCGGCCAAGCGCACGCGCCGCGTGTTGATCGACGGAGGTCCGATCGGCGCCTGGAGCGCGCTCGATGCGCAGATGCGATCGTTGCCGGCGGGCGATGCGCGCATCGAACTCGTCGTGCTCACGCACGTCGACACCGATCACGTCGACGGGCTGGTGCGCCTGTTCGCCGAGCCGCCGCCGTGGCCCTTCGTCGTGCGCGACGTCTGGTTCAACGGCTGGCGGCACCTCGAACAGGCGCACGGCCTGCTCGGCGGACGTCAGGGCGAGTTCTTCAGCGCGCTGCTCACGCAGCGGCTCGATGCCGGGCAATGGAACCGCGCTTTCGCCGGCGGCCCGGTGGTCGTTCGCGACGGTGCGCCGCTGCCGCGCGTGGAACTGGCCGACTGCCTTTCGCTGACGCTGCTCTCTCCGAGCGGCGGGACGCTCGATCGAATGCGCAACGCATGGCGCAAGGACGTGCGCGATCTCGACCCTGGCGATCTCGACGCCGCCTGGAAGCTGCTGGCGAGGCAGAAGAAGTACCTGCCCGCCGAAGGCCTGCTCGGCAGCACGCCCGAACTCGACGCGCTGCTCGAAAAGCAGTCCCGCCCCGACAACGCCGCCGCCAACGGCTCGAGCATCGCGTTCCTCGCCGAACTCGGGCCGGCAGGCAAGAGCGCGCTGTTCCTCGCGGACGCGCACCCCGGCGTCGTCTGCGAATCACTGCGCCGGCTGCTCGACGAGCGTGGCCTGCACGCGCTCGAAGTCGATGCCGTGAAGGTTTCGCATCACGGCAGCAAGGCGAACACCACCGACGAGCTGATGTCGCTCGTGCGATCGCCTCGCTACCTGGTGAGCACGAACGGCGGCATCTTCGGGCATCCGGACGACGAGGCGATACAGCGCATCGTCGCGCGTTCGCTCGTGCAGCCCCCGGTGCTCGTCTTCAACTACCTCGCCCCGACGACCGAGCCGTGGGGCGCCCCCGACTTGCAACGCACCCTCGGCTTCGAGGCATGCTTTCCCGAAGGCGACGACGGCATCGTCGTCGAGTTGTGAGCGAGAGCGACGGTAGGCCGCTGCTTCCCGGATCCTTCAGCGCGGCGGCCAGAAGGAAGGAAAAAAGAACACCAGCCGGCTTTGCCCGGCGACGTCGTTTCAGTGCTGCAACCCCGCTGCGCGCATTCCTTCTGCGAAAGCGGCGGGGGATGATCCCCGCCTATCGCGCCCGCACCGCGAGGCTCTGCGTCGCCCGGCCGATGAGGCCGTCCGCGTCGTAGAGCGCCGATTCGGCGAGCCCGCCCCCGGACGGCCCGAGCGCCGTTCGCGCGTCGAGGCAGATCCACTCGCCCACCGGCGCACGCAGCAGGTTGATCGTCAGGTCGAAGTTCACGAAGGTGTACCGCTCGTAGTCGAGCACCGCGCTCACGCCGTTGCCGGAATCGGCGACGACGGCGACGCGCTGGTAGGGGCTCGGCGATTCGCCGTCGAGAAGCGGATGGCGCAGCCGGAACCACACCGCGCACGGGCCGTTCCAGAAGCGCCCCTGCGCCAGGCGCGTCTCGACCAGGTCGGCGTAGCCGGTCGCCCGTCCCGCAAAGGGGAAATCCACCGGCGGCGACTCGTCGGGCGCGCGCGGCGCCTTCGGCAACGGATGTCCGGGAAGCGCGGCGGGCAGCTCGAGCGGCGACTCGCGTTGCGCGAGCGCGGTGAAGCGCGCGACGTCCTTGTCGCCCGACATCAGGTGCGCCGAGAAGTGCGCCGCGTTGCGACCGACGTAGTCGGTCATCACCTCGACGATGAGCTCGCCGATCGGCACCGGGCGCAGCAGGTTCGCCGTGAGGCGCGCAACGTGGGTGAGCCCGTGCTCGCGCGCGGCCTGCTCGATGGCGCGGCAAACGAGCGCGACCGGCGGACCGGCGTGCTGGTGGCCGGCGTCCCACGGGCCGCGGGTCAATGTGCTGGCACGGAAGCAGCGCGCGTCGAGCGCGGCATAGGCGGCGGGTTTCGGTTCCAAGCGGGCACTCTTTTCGGACGTCGGAGGCCTGCCATTGTCCCGCACGCGCGGCGAAGCGGCTCGCCGCGGCGTACTGTCAGTGGTTCCTGTTCCGGGCGCCGGACCTTCCCGAGGCGCTGCTCTCGGCGGCGCCCGAACCCTTCCTGCGCCACGTGCTGCGCGCGCTGACGTTTCGCGCCGGATGCGATCGAGGTTCCTCGGCGCGCAGGCGCAGCGGATGCAGGCGCCGCACGTCTAGCTGCGCGGCGCTTCGCCCCGGGTCGCCCGGTCGGCGCCGGGAGCCGGCGCCGGCTTCGCGCGGAACGGGTAGGCGCTGGCGCCGGTGCCGCGCGGCGCGACCCGCAACGACAGCAGCATCGTCGCAGCCAGCACGACGACGGTGACGCCGAGCGACCACGCGACCGGGATCTTGTAGACGTCGACCAGCAGCATCTTCGCGCCGATGAACACCAGCACGATCGCGAGCCCGTAGGTGAGCAGGTGGAAGCGCTCGTGCACGCCGGCGAGCAGGAAGTACATCGCACGCAGCCCGAGGATCGCGAACACGTTCGACGTCAGCACGATGAACGGATCGGTCGTGATCGCGAAGATCGCCGGAATCGAGTCGACGGCGAACACCACGTCGACGATGCCGATCAGCAGGATCACGACGAGGAGCGGCGTCGCCATCCGGACGCCGTCGACGCGCGTGAAGAAGCGCTCGCCGTCGTAGCTCGGCGCAACCTTCATCCGCCGCTTGATCCATCGCAGCGCCGGATTCGATTCGAGATCGGGTTCCTTGCCGGCCGCCCACCACATCTTGATCCCGGTGAAGACGAGAAACGCACCGAACACGTACAGCACCCAGTGAAAGCGCACGATCAACCAGGCGCCGACGAGGATCATCGCGGCGCGCAGGACGAGCGCGCCGAGGATGCCGATCATCAGCACGCGCTTCTGGAACTCGCCCGGCACGGCGAAGTAGGTGAACACCATCAGGAACACGAAGATGTTGTCGACGGCCAGGGCCTTCTCGACCAGGTAGCCGGTGACGAACTCGAGCGCCTTGTCGCCGGCGAGCGCGCGTGCGGCCGGGTCGTCGGAGGTGCCGCCCAGGTACCACCACAGCCAGCCGACGAAGACGAAGGAGACCGCGACCCAGACCAGCGACCAGACGCTCGCCTCCTTCATCGAGACCGCGTGCGCGCCCTGGCCCTTCAGTGCGAGGAAATCGACGAGCAGCGCGACGATGACGAAGGCTGCGAACAGCGACCACATCAGCGCAGTGCCGATGCTCATCATGGGGAGTGCCTCTTCGGCCCGAGGCGCCGGAATTGGAGCAGCGCGCCAGGCCGGCTGTCAAATGAATTCGGATGTGCCGTGAGGATTTCAGCGCCCGAACGCCGCCGGCCGTCGCGCGCAGGACCGGGAGGAGCGTCGGAAGGAGACAGGCGGATCGTCACCGCCCGCAGCCGGTACGCGAATTGAGCCACATCATTTCGCCTGCGGGCCCGCAGCGCGACCCTCGCGGTTCCGTCACGATCACCCGAGGGAAAGGACATGACCGCACTCGACCCCACCGCCCGCGAACTGCTCGAGAAAGCCGAGTTCGTCGCCATCGTCACGCAAGGCCCCGACGGCCCGCATCTCGTCGGCAACTGGGGCGACTATGCGCGCCGGATCGGCATCGACGACGAACGCATCATTCTTCCCGCGGGCCATTACGAGCGCACCGAGGAGAACCTGAAGCGCGACAGCCGCATCCAGTTGATGGCCGCGTCGCGCGGCGTGCGCGGCTCCCGCGGACCGGGCCAGGGCGGCGTGGTCTTCGGCAAGGGCAGCGTGCAGGCCGAAGGCGAACTCGCGGCGCGCGCCAAGGCCGTGTTTCCGTGGGCGCGCGGTGCGCTGGTGATCGACGTCGAGCGCTGCGAAATGCAGCTGTAGGCCCGCGCCTGCGCCGGGCGTGACGAGGCTTCAGCGCGGAGCTTCGGCGCCGGCCTCGGGTGCCAGCGACTCGTAGCGCGCGATCTCGTGCGAGTAGAACGCCTGCGCAGCCGCGGACTTCATCGCCGGCATCGGGTCGGCCCCTTGCGCCTGCAGGCGCGCGCGCACCAGGGGGTCGCGCAGCGCGATCGCCAGCGCATCGTTCAGGCGCTGCACAAGCCCGGGCGGCGTATCGGCGCGAACGAAATACCCGGACCAGATCGAGTAGCTCATCCCGGCCATGCGGGCGTCGCCGGCCAGGCTCGGTAGCGAGCGCAACCGGGGCCTCGCGCGCTCGTGCTGCGCCGGCTCGAGCGTGCCGAGCAGCTTCAGCCTGCCCTCGTCGACCAACGCGAACGTGGACGCCGCCGCCGGGAGGATCGCGAAATCGACGACGCCGCCGGCGAGATCGCGCATCAGCGGCGCACCTCCCGGGTACGGGACGTGCGTCATCGGCACGCCCAGGCGCTGCGCGAGTTGCCGGCCGAGCAGGTGATACAGCGAACCGACGCCGACGCTTCCGTAGCTCAGCGGCTGCACCTGTGCCGATCGGCGAGCCAGCTCGATCAGTTCGTCGAAGCTGGACGCCGGCAGATCGGCGCGCGCCACGACGACGAGCGGCGCCGAACCGATGATCTGCACCATCCGGAAGTCGCCGGCGGCGAAACCGGCCGCAGGCTGCGCCATCGGCGCAAGGATCAGCTCGTTGGGCGAGCCCTGCAGCAGCAGTTCGCCGTCGGCCGGTGCCTTCAGCAACCGTCGCGCCGCAAGGGCGCCGCCCGCGCCGCCGAGATTCTCGACGACGACCGGTCGATCGAGCACACGCGCGAGCGCCGGAGCAACGACACGGGCGACGCTGTCGGACAGCGCGCCCACCGGATACGGCACCAGCACGACCAGCGGCGGCTGGGCGCGGGCGGCGTCGGCGACGGCGGCCAGTGCGAGCCACGCCGCCGCCGCGACGAGCGCGCGCCGCAGACGTGCAGCGAAGGCGGTGGAACGACGCGAATCGGAAACGGTCATCGGAGGGCAGGCGCGACGTGCCGGCGGTCGACCCTGCATGGTAGCCGCCGCGGCCCGGGCCGGCGCATCGTCGGGCACGGCGGCGTCGAAGACACCTTCGCGCAGGGCCCCGCCGGCCGTATCATGGCCTGCACGACGACGCACCCCGCGAAGTGTCTGCGGGCCCGAGCGAGCCGCACGATGCGAACACAGCGCACCGAGGAGCTGATCGAGGCGATCTACGCTGCGCCGATGGCGAACGGCGGCTGGCGCAACGCGATGCGGCTGCTGCACGAGCGCTACGACAGCAACATGGAAGCGCTCTACTTCCTCGACTTCGCCGACCGACGCAGCCGCATCGTCGAACTGCAAGGCGTGGCATCGAGCTGGCTGCGCCAGTTCAACCCGCTGTATTTCCATCCCGACAATCCGTGGGCGCGATACACCGCGCAACTGCACCGTCCGGGCATGGTTCGAACGGCCGAGAGCCTGGCGCAATTCACCGGCGATCCCGACGTCCTTCGCCGCTCCACGTACTTCAACGAGTGGATGCGCCCGCAGTGCTTTGCGCACACGATGGGCGTGACGCCGTACGCGCAGCGCGGTCTGGTGGTCAATCTTTCGCTGTTCCGTCCCTCCGAGATGCCGCCGTTCGACGACGACGACGTCGCCACGATGCACGCGCTCGCACCGCACTTCCAGCGCGCGATGGCGTTCAGCATTCGGCTCGACACGGCGACGCAGTCCGAGCGGCTGGGCCTGGCCGCCCTGGATGCGCTGCCCGAGGGCTACGCGCTGGTAGACGAAAGCGGGGCGCTGCGGCACGCCAATCCGGTGCTCGAGCGCTGGCTGCACGACGGGCGCGTACTCGAATCGAAAGCCGGGCGACTGCAGGCGCGGCTGCCGCCGGCAAGGCAGGCACTCGCCGCGCTGATCGCCGACACCGCGCTGGGGCTTGCGTCGCGCCACGAGCGCCTCGCGCTGCACGGCACGAACGGATGCGCGCTCGATGCGCGGGCGATGCCGGTGCAAGGCGGCGCGCTCGGCTACCTGCCGCTGCGCAGCTTCGTGCTGCTGATGTTCTCGGAGCCGCGTCCCGCATCGAAGAAAGAAATCGAAGCGATCGTCGAGCGCTACCGGTTCACCCGCGCGGAATCCCGGCTGGCGCTGCAACTGGCGGACGGCTGCGGCCTGCGCGAAGCAGCCGCGCGCTGCGGCATCGGCTACGGCACGGCGCGCGGCTACCTGAAGCTGCTCTTCCAGAAGACGGGTACGCATCGCCAGGCCGAACTGGTGGCGTTGCTGCTCGGCCACCGGCGTACCTGATCGCCGAGGAACGAGTCCCTCCCGTTCGGGAGGTGCGGCGGCGCCGCACGCGACCTAGATTTCCCCGCAGGACCATCGTCTTCGCGAGGAGATCAGGATGAAGATCACTACCTTCCAGCGTGCGCAGCAGCGCCCGCAACGGCGCGCGCGCATCGCGCCGTGCGCTGCGGTGGCGCTGCTGCTGGCTGCCGGCGCGCCGAACGGCGCCAACGCCGCCGATCCCTGCGCCGCAACCCCGAACTGTCGCGTCGACGGACCGCTGATGTCGCAGGTCGTCAAGGTCAACGTCACCGATTCGGGCCGCGTCACCGCGTATCACAGCGTGCGCACCACGCTGCGCATCCGGAATCTGGGAAACCAGCCGGTGATCGTCGGCTACCGGGTCGGCAGCGCCTCGCTCACCGACAACCAGGGACACTCGTACGGATGGGGGCGCTCGGGCACGTCGGAAGCGCGGTACGTGCAAGGCATCGGCGAGGTCAGCCGCAACGGCGCCGACCCGCAGTTCCGGCTCGCTCCGGGAGAGGCGCGCGAGGCGTCGTTCGAGCGCATCCTGCAATACAGCAAGCGCAACGCCGTGCCGGGCAACGTCTTCAGCCTCGACCTGACCCTGGCCCAGCTCGCCGTCGTCGGCAACCGGCAGGTGCGCACCGAGCGCGAGTACGCGCTGAGCTTCTCCAACCTCACGGCGAACAGCGGCCTGGGCGCCGGCGTGGCGAGCTACGGATCCGGACCGGCGCCCGGTCCGGTGCTGCCCGGCGGCGGGCAGTACACAGACGCGCCGTCCGGCACGAACGATGCCGGGCAGGCCATCCAGGCGGTCGGCCAGATGATCCAGTTGTTCAAGGGGCTCGGCAAGTGATCGCCGCGGCAGGTCGACGAAAGGCGCTCGCGACCGTTCCCGTGCGGGCGGCGAGAAGGATCGCGATCGCCATGGCGGCCGTCTTCGTCATCGGTGGATGCGCCACGCCGCAAGGGCAGGAGCAGGGACTGTCGAAGCAGACGCTGGGCACCGTCATCGGGTCGGTGGGGGGCGCCCTGATCGGCAGCCGGATCGGCGGCGGGTCGGGGCGCACGGCCGCCGCGATCGCCGGCGCGCTGGCCGGTGGCGCCCTCGGCCACTGGATCGGCGGCAATCTCGACGAACGCGACCGCCAGGCACTGGCCGCGCGCACGGAGCAGGCACTGGCCAGCGGTACGCCGATGACCTGGGAGTCCGGGCACAGCGGGGCTTCGGCGACGATCACGCCGGGCGAGAGCAAGACCGTCACGCGCGAGACCACGGTCCGGCGTTCGCCGAAGGTCGTCGCCGTCGCCGGCATGCGCGTCATCAACCAGCCGTACCAGGCGCTCCGGTCGGCCAACCTGCGCGCCGCCCCGACCACGGACGCCGAGAAGATCGGCGGCTTCGCGGTCGGACAGACTTTCACCGCGCTGGGGCGCACCGAAAACGACTGGATCGCGGTCGGGCGCAAAGGCACGACGGTCGGATACGTCCATGCGCCGCTGGTCGGTCCGGCGACGCAGACCGCGCGCAATACCGCGACGGATCTCGATTCGATCAGCGTGGCCGCCGCGCAGGAGCAGGGCTTCGACCTCGATGCGATCGACCCGGCGGCTCCGGTCGACGAAACGGTGGCCGTGCGTACGACCTGCCGGACGGTTGCCTACGAAGTCAAGACCGCCTCCGGCCAGGAGCAGAAAACCGTCGACGCGTGCCAGTCGGCCGATGGCGCGTGGCAACTCGGTTGAGCGAGGCCGCGATGAGAGCGCATTCAGTGATCGTGGCAACCGCCATGGCCGCCTTGGCCGCCGCCGCGGCGGCGGGAACCGGCGCGTCGAACGAAAGTTTCCGCCTGGCTTTCTCGAAGGCCGGGAACATCGAGATCTTCATCGATCATGCGCAGGGCAGCGAATGGTGCGCGCCGGCATTGAAACTGCGTGCGGTGCACGGCGGCGAACCGAACCAGCAGGCGCTTGCCGCGTTGCTTCCCAAGCTCGGCGCACTGCTCGACAGGCAATGCCCGCAAGCCTCGCAGATCGACTGGACGAGTACGACCGCCGACGGCAGGACGGTCGCACGCGGCACCAGCACGAAGACAGACCGATGGGCGATGCGCACGACACCGTCGGCCGTAGCGGCCGCTCCCGCAGCCGCGCCGCCGGCAGCCGTTCGGGTCGCTCCGGTGCCGCCGCCCGCGGACGACGCTGCGCGCGAGCCGGCGCCCCCGACTGCGGTGGCTGCGGCCCCTTCGGTTTCCGTCCCTGCACCAGCGCCTGCTGCGGCGGCCGAACCGGTGCAGCCGGCGCCAGCCGAGCCGACGCAGTCGGCGGCGGCCGAGCCGGCACAGTCGGCCTCAGCCGAGCCGGCGCAATCGGCGGCGACCCCGCCCACGACCGCCATCGGCGATTTCGAGGTCAACGGATGGAAACCGCTCGATGCGGCGAAAGCACGAGAACAGGCCGACTTCCTGAAGGAGTTCAAGGACCAGAACGGTTGCCGGATCCTCACCACGATAGACCGCACCGACCTGGCGTCGTTGACGCTCCAATCGGAGGAACTGCAATGCGGCGCCGACGGTTATGCCAGCGGCAGGGGACGGCTGATCCTCGACCGCAGCGACGGCGTGCGGGTCGGACGCACCGGCATGATGTGGTTCGTCGAAGGGGTGCCGCTGCGCAACGAAATGGGGCCGGCCCGGCTGGCCGGCGCCGATGCAAGCCGGACATTGTGGTTTTTCCTCGGCAGCGACAGTGCGAGCAAGTCGCACTTCCTCCTGCGCGCACAACCCGCCAGTCAGAGCGGAATCGGCATCTGGGTGCCCGCAGCGCAGATCGACGCGATCACCGGTGACGAAGCGCAGTTTCGGCAGGCCGCGCCGATCCAGGCTGCGGTCGACGCGGCACTGGCAGCCTTCGATCGCAACGGGATGCCGGACGCGCGCTGGGTCAAGCTCGTATTCGCCAACGATTTCTCGAAGGTCGTCGACCCGGCACGAAGCGCAGACCACCTGGTGTACGAAATCCAGCCCGCGAGGCAGCGCAGCCGTCGCGGCAGCGACCCGTCGCGCGGCAGCTGGCAGGTCAACCTGCAGCAGGCGACCAATCACCTGTTCCAGCGCGATGCCCGGCTCGCACAGCAAAAAGCGATGGAGGAGCAGCGCGCGGCGCAGCGCCGGCTCGTCGAGGAGCAGCGCGCGGCACAGCGCCTGCGCGTCGAAGCGATGCAGCGCGCCAACGTGGAACGCCGCAAGCTGCAGACGTACCGCAGCTTCGTCGACGCCGCCGACGACCCGAAGCGGCTGCTGTCGAGCGTCGAGTCGGACCTCGACTACACGCCCGGTTCGGGCGGCAGCTACGCCCGTGTGCTGGCCGGCGAAGAGCGCCGCATCCGCCGGATCGTGCACGTCAGCGGGCGCGACGGCAACGACGCGACGGTGGATTTTCCGTACGAAATGCGGCTCGTCGACCAGCGCGAAGTGAAGGCGGGTTGGTACCTCGTGCAGGGCATCGTCGCTCTCGACGGCAAGCGGCTCGACGGCGACGGCCTGCCGTTGACGCTGGTGACTCTCGCCGGCGAGCCTGCGCGTGCGTGCCGCAAGGACGGATGCGTCGACCTGCTCGACCCGCTGGCGCTGACCCGCCTGAAGCTGGGCGAACCCGACTGGACACCGGAAGCGGCGACGGCGCTGATCGAAGGCGCCGGCCTGCCCTGAGGAGCGAGCGCACATGGCACTGACCCGAAACAACCGGCTGCTGGCAATCGCCGGTGGCATCGTCGCCGTGCTGGTCGTCGGCTGGCTCGCCCTGTCGAGCATGGCCGACAGCCGTGCCGAGCGCCAGATCGACGACTTCCTGACCGAGCACGGCGTGCGCGACCAGGTGCAGTGGAAAAAACTCTCGGCTTCGCCGTTCGGCTCGGTTCGCCTCGACGGCGTCAGCGTCGATGCTCGCGCCGTCGGCGGCCAGGAACTGCGCATCGCGCGGGTCGACATCGACGACTTCGTCGACGACGACGAACACAAGCGGGCCGACGTGCAGTTGACCGGAATCGCGACCGAGGACGGCGTCAGCCCGCTCGGCCGCTTCGAATACCTGCGTGCCGGTGGCCGCAGCGCACTGCCGCCGGCAGCGATCCGCATCGCCTGGGACCTCGATCTCGACGACGACGATCTGACGCTCGAGGTCGGCATCGGCCAACCCGAGGCGATGGAAGCACGGGCAAGCTTCGAGTTCGAGCGTGTCAGGGCGCTGACGCGACTGGGCACCGGCGCGCAGCCGCCGGCGTTTCCGGCGATGTTCGGCAGGCCCGGCCGCGGCGGCGGGCCTTCGCCGAAGATCGGCTCCTTCGCCGCGGCCGGCGCGATCTTCGGAATGCTCCAGTCGCTGGGCGACGTCAGGGTGCGCAACGCAGAGCTCGCCCTGCGCGACGACGGATACATCGCGCGCAGCGTGGCGCTGCACAAGCGCTATGCGATTCCGGTTTCGGCCACCGGCGGCGGCGTTGCTGACCAACGCGACAAGGCCTTCGACCGCAGCGTCGGCGCAGCGCGCACCGACTGCGAGAAGAGCTTCCCCTTCGGCCGCAGTGCGTCGGACCGACGCGACAGCTGCGCTCGGGTGCTCGATTTCCTGACCGGCAAACGAGCGAGCCTCAAACTGACGGTGCACCCGGATCGGGCAGTTTCGCTATCGAACCTGATGGAAGCCGGTCTCGAACCCGAGCGGTTGATCAAACTGCTGAAGCCCGAAATCGGCTCCTGAGCAGCGCCGGCCGCTCGCCGGTCGCGGAAACGCGGCTCGCGCTCAAGTGCCGCAGAACGTGCGGTACGCCGCAGTCGCTTCGGGCGATGCCGGTTGCGCGTAGTACGCCTGCGTGGCCGACTCGTCGAAGGGCTTGCGCAGGGCCTGCAGCAGGTCGTCGAAGACGGCGAGGTCGTCTTCGCGCGACGCCGCCGCCAGCGCTTCTTCGACGCGGTGATTGCGCGGAATCACCCACGGATTGGTACGTCGCATCCGCTGTACGCGCGCCGGGTCGACGCCGGCCGCGCAGCGCCTGCGCCAGCGCACGAGCCACGCCTCGAGCGCAGCGGAATCGGTGAACAGCGCACGCAACGGCGTCTCGTCGCCCTGCGCGGCATCGGCCAGCCGGCGCCATGCCAGCGTGAAGTCCACCCGCTGCGCGTGCAGCAGCGCCAGCCAGTCGTCGGCGAGCGCCGCGTCACCCGCCATTTCCTGCGTCGGACCGGGCAGCAATCCGAGCTTCGCGCGCTGGCCTTCGCGCAACGCGGTCTCGTACAAGCCGGGAAACGCGTCGATCGGTGCAGTGAGCCGCGTCACGGCGTGCTGCACCGCCGCCTCGTCTTCCGGATCGGCCATCAGCAGCACGAGCGTCTCGGCCAGACGAGCCAGGTTCCAGCGCGCGATCCGCGGCTGGTTCGCGTAGGCGTAGCGCCCGCCCTCGTCGATGCTGCTGAACACCGTCGCCGGGTCGTAGGCCTCGAGGAAGGCGCACGGGCCGTAGTCGATGGTCTCGCCCGACAGCGTCATGTTGTCGGTGTTCATCACGCCGTGGATGAAGCCGACGTTCATCCACTGCGCCACGAGTCGTGCCTGGCGTGCGGCCACCGCACGCAGCAGCGCCACGTAGCGATCGGGCTCGTGTGCCAACTCGGGGTCGTGTCGTGCGATCGCGTAGTCGACCACGCGACGCAGGGTTTCACGCTCTCCGCGCGCGGCGAAGAACTGCAGCGTTCCCACGCGCAGGTGGCTCGACGCCACGCGCGTGAGCACCGCACCGGGCAGCGGCTGTTCGCGATAGACCGGCTCCCCGGTTGCGACGACGGCGAGCGCCCGCGTGCTCGGAATTCCCACGGCGTGCATCCATTCACCGATCAGCACTTCGCGCAGCATCGGGCCGACCGCTGCCTTTCCGTCGCCGCCGCGCGCGAAGGGCGTGCGTCCCGATCCCTTGAAGGCGATGTCGCGCCGCCGGCCCCGCCGGTCGACCACTTCGCCCAGCAGCACCGCACGCCCGTCGCCGAGCTGCGGCGAAAACATGCCGAACTGATGGCCGGCGTAGGCCTGCGCCAGCGGCTCCGCGCCCTCGGGCAGCACGTTTCCTGCGAACAGCGACGCGAGCCCGTCGCCGTCGAGCGCTTCGGCATCCAGTCCGAGTTCGACGGCGAGTTCACGGTTCAGGAACAGCAGCCGCGGCTGCGGCACGGCAACCGGCTTCCACGGCACGTAGGTGCCGGCCAGTTCACGGGCGTAGGTATTGTCGAAGACGAAAGCCATCGTTGCGCCGGCATCCTTCGTTCAGCTATCGGCCAGCCTAAAGCGCCGCGGCGCCACGAGCAACACGACGAGCGTGCACACCGCGATCACCGACACGCCCAGGTAGAGCGGTGGCCGCGCCGATCGCCTCGCGCAGGTATTGCCGGGCAGGCATCGACAGGTCCGCGCCGTGCAGCGCGTCGATCACCTCGTCGACGATCTGCGGAATCGCCGTCGACACGATCGTCGTGTCCATCGCCGCCAGCATCATCGCGAACATCAGCGCGGCGAGGATCCATCCTCGGCGGTGCGGGTCGACGTCGGTGCCTTTCGCGCGCGCTGCGTTCATTCGACGGTTTCGATTCCGGAGCCGGCGCAATCATGCGCCTGTCGCGTTCCGGATACTCCGCCCCGCTCTCGGGGCAGGCATGCCGGCTCTGGCCGCGATCGTGTTCGACGGGCATCATCGGGAAAGACACACGCGACCGGAGGAAGAAGAACGTGAATGGCGATCCGAGAGTCCTGCGCGAGCTCGACGGGTATCTCTCCTTCGAGCTCACCGGCCACCGGCAATACCTGCTGCACGCGGCGACCTGCCGTCATTGGGGCTTCTCGCGCCTGGCCGACGTGCAGCACGACTACAGCACGGAGGAGACGACGCACGCCGGCCGCATCATGGCGCGCATCCTGCTGCTCGGCGGTACTCCGTCGATGAAGAGCCGGCGCGCGGTCGACGCGCGCGACACCGTCGCCGGGCAACTCGACTACGACCGCGAACTCGTGCGCCAGGCGATCGACCATCTGCGCGCCGCGATCGGGCTCTGCGAGCAATGCAGCGACTTCGTCAGTCGCGACCTGCTGGCCACGATGCTCGACGACGAGGAGTTGCACCTCGACTGGCTCGACAAGCAGCTGGGCCTCATCGACAAGGTCGGGCTGCAGGACTATCTGCAGGCGCAGATGTAGGTTCGCGGGCGTGCTGATTGCAACAGCGCGCGCACGCCAGTCCTCTTGCAACAAGAAACCGGATGCCCAGGAAGAAATTCCGGGACCGACGGGAGGCCGGGCGTGCGCTCGCGCGAGCGCTCGCCCACTATTCCGGTCGTCCGGACATTCTCGTGCTCGCGCTGCCGCGCGGAGGCGTGCCGGCGGCTTTCGAGGTCGCACAGGCGCTCGTTGCGCCGCTCGACGTGTTGCTCGTGCGCAAGCTGCCCGTGCCGGGCCACGAGGGGCTCGCGATGGGCGCCGTCGCCAGCGGCGGCGCCCGGGCGCTGAACGACGCGGTCGTGCAGGCACTGGGCATCGACCCGGCCGCGATCGACGAAGCGGCCCGCAGGGAGCAGTGCGAGCTGCAACGGCGCGATCGGTTCTATCGCGAGACGCGCACCCCGCCTGTGCTGCGCGGCCGGATCGCGCTGCTCGTCGACGACGGCATGGCCACCGGCGCGACGATGCTCGCCGCCGTGCGCGGCGTGCGAACCGCGCAACCGGCGCGCATCGTCGCCGCGGTGCCGGTCGCATCGATCGACACCTGCGCTGCGCTTCGAGAGGAAGCCGACGAAGTCGTCTGCGCGACCACGCACCGGTTCTTTTTCGCCGTCGGCCTTTGGTACGAAGACTTCTCGCCGGTCGAAGACGACGAGATCCGCCGGTTGCTCGAGCGGGCGAACGCGTTGCACGAGCGCGCGCGGAAGGATGCGATGACGTGAATCACTCGGCGCACCGGCATTCCCGCCGCCGATTCATGCCTCGCTGCGACCATGCCCGGCGGACGGCGCCCGCGGCGCACGAAGCTCGGCTTGCGCTTGCCTGCCGATCGACCACGCCCCCGTGAGCGCGAGCGCAGCCATCGCGCCCGCGACCGCCAGGTCCGGCCACCCGTCCTGCGTTCCCATGACGCCGAGCGCTGCCAGGCCGACCGCGATGTTGCCGAGTGCATCGTTGCGCGAGCAGATCCAGACCGAGCGCATGTTCGAATCGCCCTCACGGTGACGATAGAGCATCAGTGCAACCCCGACGTTCACCGCGAGCGCCAGGAGGGCAATCAGCCCCATCGTCACGGGCTGCGGCGTCACGTCGGCGATCAGGCTCCAGACGGCGCGACCCAGGACGAAGATTCCGAACGCAGCCATGGATGCCGCCTTCAGCACCGAAGCGCGCGCACGCCAGGCAAGCGCCATCGACAACACGATCAGCGAGATACCGTAATTGGCCGCGTCACCGAAGAAGTCGATCGCATCGGCCAGCAGCGAAACCGAGCCGGACTGGTGACTGCCGGCGATCTCGACGAAGAACATCGAGACGTTCAGGACGAGCGCGATCCACAGGACGCGCCGGTAGCCGGGGCGGGTGGACGGGAGCGCGGCGCGGCAACACGAGTCGGACATGGACGGACCGGCAATCCGAGAGCAGGCTTCGATTGGAAAGCCTATAGTAGGTATAGAGTCAAACCGGAGTGTCCCGAATGAGAATCGGCGAGTTCGCCGCACGAGGCGGGTGCGACGTGCAGACGGTGCGTTTCTACGAGCGAGAGGGACTGCTCGCAGCGCCCGACCGTGACGCGTCCGGATACCGCAGCTACGCCGACAGCGACCTGACGCGTCTGCAGTTCATCCGCCATTGCCGCTCGCTGGACGTTCCGTTGCGGGAGGTTCGACAACTGCTCGAGCTGGCGGACACGCCCCGGCAATCGTGCAAGCAGGTCGACGCACTCCTGGACCGGCACATCGCCCAGGTGCAACGAAGACTTCGAGCGCTGGCCGCGCTCGACGAGCAACTCGTCGCGCTGCGCCGCCAGTGCAACGGCGCGAACGGCGACAGGGCCTGTGCCATCATCGAATCGTTCATGCACGCCACGCAGGAGCACGCCTGCGCGTGCCATGCCGAGCCTTCCTCCGCGACGTAGATCCGTCACCGCAAAGACCATCACCCTTGCGCACGCTGAACGTCGTCCGCTATGTCACGCCGCTGCGCGAAGGCGGCTCGCTGCCGGCGATCGTCGAAGCCGACGACGACGGCCTGTACGTGCTGAAATTCCGGGGCGCCGGCCAGGGACCCAAAGCGCTGATCGCCGAATTGCTGGCGGGCGAAATGGCGCGCACGCTCGGCTTGCCGGTGCCCGAGATCGTCTTCATGCAACTCGATGCCGACCTGGCGCGCACCGAGCCCGATCCGGAAATCCAGGACCTGATCCGCGCCAGCGACGGGCTGAACCTGGCGATCGACTACCTGCCCGGCGCCGTCGCTTTCGATGCGCTGGCGATGCAGCCCGAGCCGGCACTGGCTTCGCAGATCGTCTGGTTCGATGCACTGGTGGGCAATGTCGATCGCACCGCGCGCAACGTCAACCTGCTGATCTGGCACCGCCGCCTGTGGCTCATCGATCACGGCGCCGCGCTGATTTTCCATCACCGGTGGGGCGAGCACCTGGAGCGCGCCACCGATCCCTTCCCCCGCATCGCCGAGCATGTGCTGCTGCCGTGGGCCAGTGCGTTGCGCGATGCCGATGCGCAACTCGCTGCGCGACTCGACGCCGCGCGCATCGCCGAACTGACGCAGCTCATCCCGGAAGCCTGGCTGCAGCCCGACGCGGCCTTCGCCGATTCTTCGGCGCAGCGCGATGCCTACCGGCAGTATTTTCTCCGGCGCCTGCAGGCGCCGCGCAACTTCGCGTCGATGGCCGAGAAAGCGCATGCAGCACTATGACTACGCCGTCGTGCGAGTGGTGCCGCGGGTCGAGCGCGGCGAATTCGTCAACGTCGGCATCATCCTGTCCAACACCGCCAACGGTTGGCTGCGCGCGTGTTTCGACCTGGACGAAGCCGCCGTGCGTGCACTGAGGCCCGACGCCGACCTCGAGTCGATCCGCGCCGCGCTCAACGCGATCGAGCACACCTGCGCCGGGCGCAACCTCAGCCAGGCGCTGGCGCAGATGACGCCGCGCGAGCGCTTCCACTGGCTGGTGTCGCCGCGCAGTACGAGCATCCAGACCTCGCCGGTGCACAGCGGGTACGGCAGCGACATGCAGGTCGTGATGGATCACCTGATGGCGAGGATGGTGCGACGGGCGGACCGTCCGTAGGCCGCCCGAGGCGGACGCGGGGGGCGCTCGCAAATCGAGCGTTTTCCTCCGTGAAATCGATTCCACGCAGGAAAACGCTTCGATTCCGGGCGCGGCGCAGATTCGCTCAAGGCACGAGTCCGTCCAGCTCCGGCAACAGCGCCACCGACTCGGTTGCCGAAGCCTCGCTGCGCGCGCCGACGAACACCGCCGGCTCGGTCCCCCGATTCACTGCCACGTGCGGCATCGCCGCGGGGATGAACAGATAGTCGCCCGGCCGCGCCACGCTGCAACGCTGCAGCCGCGGACCTGTCCAAAGTTCGACCTCTCCGCCGCTCAGCATGTAGTGCGCCGATTCGTGTCGATGCGCGTGCGCCTTCGTGCGCTCGCCCGGCGGCAGCGTGATCAAGCCGAGGAACAGCGATCCGGCGCCGACGGTTTCGGCACTGACGCCCGGCGCATAACGGGCGCCTTGTGCACTCAGGTAGGACTCCGACCCGCGTACGACGAACCGGTCGTCGTGGACATCGATGGTTTCCATGATCACCTCCGTCGAGTTCGCGAGCCACGCGGCCCGCATCCGTACGTTGAACTCCCGGACCACGACCGTCACGGAAGCGGCGCTGAATTCGCGTTAAATTGGATGAAAGGAGCTTCCATGGCGAAGCGCTTCGCATTCGGCCCGTTCCTGCTCGACACCGCTCGCGGCACGCTGACGCGCGCCGGTTCCGCCGTGGCAGTCGGCCAGCGCGGGCTGTGCCTGCTGCACGCGCTGCTCGAGGCGGGCGGCGAGCCGGTGTCGCGTGCTGCGCTGATGCGCGCCGCGTGGCCCGGCCTCGTCGTCGAGGAAAGCAACCTGCCGGTGCAGATCGCGGCACTGCGCAGGATCCTCGCCTTCGAGAGCGACGATGTCGCGCCGGTGTCGATCGTCACCGTCCCGCGCCTGGGCTATCGGCTTCGCGGCCTGGTCGCGATCGAGGATTCCGAGCTCGCGCCCCTCGGGCACGCCGAGTCGCAGCCGCGGGGTCGTCCGGGCATCGCGGTATTGCCCTTCACGCATCTGGGCGACGACCCGGCGCAGGAGTACCTCGCCGACGCGGTGACCGAATCGCTGATTGCCGCGCTCGTGCGCTTTCGCTGGATTCCGGTGCTCGGGCGCAACGCGAGCCAGACCTTCAAGCTCGCGCCGATCGACGCTCGAACCGCTTGCGAGGAACTCGGCGTCGGCTACTTCGTCGAGGGCTCGGTGCGCAGGTCCGGCGCGCGCTTTCGCATCTCGGCGCGCCTCGTCGACGCACGCACCGGCCGTTGCCTGTGGGCGGAGCGCTACGACTTCGCCGACGCCGATCTTTTCGACGTACAGGAGTCGCTGTCGCAGCAGGTCGCAGGCGCCATCGAGCCGGAGCTGCTGAAGAACACCGGCAGCGACGCCGCTTCCCGGCGCAACGGCAGCGTGACCGCCTGGGAGCTGGTTGCGCAGGGCTCGTGGCTCTTCCATCACGTGACACGCGACACGCACCGCAAGGCCCGCGAGCGATTTCTGCAGGCGCGTAGCGTCGACGCGGGGTTGACCGAAGCGCACGTCTGGATCGGCCGCGTGAACGCCGGACGCGTCGCGTACGGGTGGAGCGAGCAGCCGGCGCAGGACCTGCGGGAAGGCGTCGCCGCGGCGCTCGAGGCGGTGCAACTCGACGAGATGAATCCTTACGCGCACTACGCGCTCGCGATCGTCTCGAGCTACACCGACGACCTCGCGCTCGCGCTTCGAAGCGCCGAGCAAGCCCGCGAGCTGAGCCCGTGCTTCGCGCTCGGTCATCTCGTGCACGGAATGGCGAGCCTGTATTCGGGGGACGCGCGCGCGGCGATCGCGTCGCTCGAGCAGGGCCTGCGGCTGAACCGCTACGACCCGCAGAATTTCGTCTGGTACGACCTGCTCGCGCTGGCTTACCTGTTCGCGGGCAACGCCGACGACGCATGGAAGCATGCGATCGCGGCATTGAAGGTTCGTCCGTCGTGGCGCGCCGCGATGCGCACGGCGAGTGCGGCGAGCGCGACGCTCGGTCGCGCCGAGGAGGCCGCGCGCTGGCGCGAGCAGTGGTCGCGGGCGCCGGAGGCGGCCGACGCGATCCAGCCGCTGTGGCAGTTCAACCCGCGCTGGGCGGCCGAGATCGCTCGCCATGTCGGCGAGCCGGGGTAGCGGGCGGCGCGGATCGTGCCGCGGGTCGTTCCGCCGCGGGTCGTTCCGCCGCGGGTCGTTCCGCCGCGGGTCGTTCCGCCGCGGGTCGTTCCGCCGCGGGTCGTTCCGTCGCGGGTCGTTCCGTCGCGGGTCGTTCCGTCGCGGATCATGACGTCGCGGATCGTGCCGTCGCGGATCGTGCCCCCGGGCGTGATGCCGCCGGAGATCGTGCCGCCGCAGATGCCGCCGCCGCGGAGTCGGTCGCCGAGCGCGTGGCGCGCGCCGCGAGCGCACGGCCGCGCAGCCCGACTCCGTCGAGCGATTGCCGGATCGCCGTTTCGGCGCACGCGATCGTGTCGTCGAGCGTGAAGCCGAAATGCGAGCGGAAATAGTTCCAGCAGCTGGCGCTCAGGTAGTAGCGGATATTCGCGGCGGCGATGCGCCGCTCGCGTGCTCTGCGGGTCGGAGCGTGCGCGTCGACGAGCGTGCGCACGGCGTTCCATCGCTCGTGCGCCTGCGAGAGCCGCATCCGGTCGAAGATTTCCGAGTGAAGCGCGGCCCGGGTAAGGCGGCTGCGTGCCTCGAAAGCGCGATAGAGCGCGCGCGGCGCGGCGACGAGTTCGGCGAGGGTCGACGGCGGCTCGGGCAGCGCGAGCCTGCGGCGCGTTTCGGCGGCGACGGCGTCGAGCAGCGCGTCGCGGGTCTCGAAATGGCGAAACACCGTGCGCTCCGACATCGCGGCCACCTGCGCGATCGCGCGCACGGTGAGTTGCGCTACCGAGTGCTGCTCGAGCAGCTGCAACGCGGCGTCGAGGATCGCCTGCCGGGTGAACTCGCTGCGGCGATCGACGAGCGGAACCGGATCAGCAGCAGGCTGCGCACGCGAAGCGCTTGACATAGATTGTCGCATGGCGTGACACTATGTCACACAGTATGACACTGCGTCTACTGCCGACTTTCACTGCCCGGACTTTCACTGCCGACTTTCACTGCCGACTTTCACTGCCGACTTTCACTGCCTGCTTTCACTGCCGACTTCCAGGAACCGATCATGGACAAGTCTCCCGTCATCGTTCCGCGCGGCGAAGGCGAGCGCCTGCGTGCGCTCGGCGCCGACGTGCGTTTCCTTTGCCTGCCCCGGCAGACGGGCGAGGCGTGGTCGCTGATGGAGGCCACGCTTCCTCTCGACGCCGGTCCGCCGGCGCATGAGCACCCATGGGACGAGTGCTACTACATCGTCGAGGGCGAAGTGCGTTTCACGATGGGCGAGGACGTCGGCGTCTACGCCGCGGGCGACTTCCTCTACGCGCCCGCCGGCACCGTGCACGGATTCCGGGGCGCGTCGGCGACACCCGCGCGCGTGCTGGTGTTCGATGCGCCCGCAGCCGCCGAGGGCTTCTTCCGCGACGTCGACCGCGAAGTGCGCGAGTTGCCGCGCGACCTCGCGAAGGTGCCGGAGATCGCGGCGCGGCACCGGATGCGCTTCCTGGCCGCCTGAACGAAGCGCGGGGCAGGTGCGCGTGCGGCGGCCGCCGCCGCTGTCGGCAGCCTGGAGGCAAGCGCTCGAGAATCGAGCGTTTCCGTCCGTGGAATCGATTCCACGGGCGGAAACGCTTCAAATGCGAGCGCGGCATGATGCCCGCCGCTGGGAAGCGAGGGTTCTCGTGCAGGCTCTGACCGTCGTGGCAGCCGACCACCGCGCGCACGCGGACGCAGGCGGTGCCGTTCGGGCGACCGCAGAACCAGAGCAACACGTCGTGCAGAGTGGCCGCGGCGCGGACGCGGGCCGCCACGGTACGACGGCCCAGAGTGGTCCAGAACGCGTAGTCCGTCGCGCGCACCACGGCGTCATCGAAGCGCCGCATGCACTTCGTCGGCGACGCCGTGGCCGCTTTCCGGTCGGCAAGCGCGTGGCTCGCCGGGTGCATCGCATCGATCGAGCGGGCGCGGCGGTATGATCCACGGAACGACGGGAGCCGGTAATGACCCAGCATGCGGATGACAGTGCCGAATCGCAGCAGGCTCCGGATCGTCCGGGCCGAACGAAAAGGGACTTCGGCATCTTCTATCCCGTCGGCTACCTCGTCGTCGGATTCCCCGACGAGGCCGACGCGCTGCGCGTGCAGCAGGACCTGGCGACGGGCGGCTACGACGCCGCGGATTGCACACTGCATCGGGCGCGCGAAGTCATCGCGGCGGCGGAGCGCAACCTGCGCAACCACGACGGCTTCCTTGCGACGCTCGGAGGCAGCGACAACGCCGTGCGCGAGCACCTGAGCGCGGCTCGCGACGGAGCGACGCTATTGCTGATCTACGCGCCGGGCGAGCTCGAAGCGTCGCGCGCAATGAACGTCGTGCGGCGCGTCGGATTCACGTTCGCGCATCGTTATCACCGGTTCGTCATCGAATCGATGAACTGACCCGGCCGGAAACACCGGGCGCGCCGAACGTCGCGCTCGTAAATCGAGCGTTTCCCCTCGTGGAATTCATTCCACGAAGAAAAACGCTTCCATTTCGAGCGCGACTGCGTCTTCGCTGCCTCCGCAGGACAGCAGAAACAGCCGCGCGGTCGTCACCGGCGCCACGCCGCCCGCGCCGCCATCGTCGCCAGCAGCACCGTCCCGACGCCGATCGCGCTCGCGACGGCCAGCCTCGGCCGGCGCTCGCGCGCGTTACGCAGCGCGATCGAACCGAGCCCCCAAGCCGCAGCAGCCGCGTAACCCGCATTGCCCCTGCTCGCCGTCGCAAGTACGGCGGCCGCGCCGGTGGCCGCGCCGATCAGGCCCATCGTTCTGCGTTCGGCCTCGTCGCGGGTCGGTCGGCCGTGCACGGTGGTCAGCGTGCCGTCGAGGTTCGCAAAGCTCGCGACGGTCAGCCATCCGGCCAGCGGGCCGCTGGTGTAAGCCGCCACGCGTGCGAAGCCCGACTTCGCCCGGACACGCTCGGCTTCGATCATCGCCGCCGAAGCGGCGACCGTACCGCCAGTGATGATCGCAAGGCTCGGCCAGCCGAGTCCGGCCGCCTGCGCCTGGAGGCTCCATGCGGTGTTGGCGGCGAAAGCCGCGCTGTTGAACCAGGCGATGCGTCGGTCCGCCGCACCGAATGGCTCGCGTCCGAAGCTCGCATCGAGCGCGAGCGCCAGGTTGCCCACGAAGATCGGCGCCCAGATCGCGAACGCCCCCTTGGGAGGCGTGATCGGACCGCGCACTGCGTCCGATCTCGCCTCGATCGAACGGCTCGCGCCGCTGCGATGCCCGAAACGCCCCGCGATCGGTTGCGCCAGGGCGAGCAGCAGCAGGACGCCGGATCGCACGAGGCGGGCGCGTTCGAGCGGTGTGGACGATGGTCGGTAGATTTTGCGCATCGACTTGCGTTCGCTGAAGTCCCGGGGGTCGGAGGCGCGGGGGTCGCACGGGCGTCGCACGAGCGTCGCACGGGCGTCGCACGGGTGTCGCAGGGCGTCGCCCGAGCGTCGCGGGGCGTCGCACGGCATCGCCCGAGAGCGTCGTCGACGCCGCCGCTCCTTCGCGCCGGTTGCCGTCTGCAAGAGCCGCTCCTGCACCCCGCACGACCGTCCTCGAACGCTTTGGGGTAAAACGTAGGCCGTTCCTCGAGCCAGCGTCCCGCCACCGATGCCAACCGCAGCCGACCTCTTTCGGCACGTGAGCGCCGAAAAGGCGCCGTTCTACCGCTGCATTCTCGACGTCTTCGCCGCCGCGAAGCGGCAGTACCGGCTGCAGTTGCGCCCCGACGAAGTGCTCGCCGAAGCCCGTTGGCCCGAGCCGGCGCCGCGCATCGAGGAGGTCAACGCGGCGCTGGCGCAACTGGCGGAGTGGGGCAACCTCGAGTCGCAGCACGACACCGCACGCGTGTCGAGCCTGGCCGACTTCTATCGCGCGCGATTCCTGTATCGGCTCTCGCACGGCGGCGAAGCGGTCGAGACAGCGCTCGCGGTGTTCGCGCAGACGCTGCAGCGGCGCGCCGAGCTGCAGACGGTCGCACTCGAGGACATCGCGAGCCGCCTGCAGTCGCTCGAATCCCTGCTGGACGCGGACACGGCAGGTGAGCCGGCGGGCGACCCGGTCGACGTCGCGAAGGTCCACGAGACGCTGCGCGACCTCGTTCGCGTCTTCGAGAGCCTGGCCGAGAATGCGCAGGCGTTCATGGCCGGCGTGGCGCGCAGCATCGAGCTGCAGCAGGCCGACGCGATCGCGGTGCTCGGCTACAAGCGACGGCTGATCGACTACCTCGAACGCTTCGTCGGCGACCTCGTGCGCCGCTCGGACGCGATCGCACGGCTGATCCAGGCGCTGACGCCGCGCATCGACGTCGCGCTGCAGCGCGTCGCGCAGCGCGAGGCGCGCGACGCCGCACCGGGCGACGGCGACGAACTGCGCGACGAGACGCAGCGCCGGCACGAATCGTGGCGCGAGCGCTGGAAGGGCCTGCGCGGCTGGTTCCTGCCCACCGGCCACGAACCGCCGCAGGCCGAGCTGCTGCGCGCCCGCGCGCGCGCCGCGATCCCTCAGCTGCTGGGCGCGATCGCCGCGTTGAACGAGCGACGCAGCGGGCGCAGCGATCGCTCGGCCGACTTCCGCACGCTCGCCGAATGGTTCGCCGACTGCGCCGCCGATGGCGACGCGCACCGGCTCGCGCGCGCCGCTTTCACGCTGCACCCTGCCCGACATTTCTCGCTCGACGCGCAGGGTGACGAATCGGTGCCCGCGAGCACGTCCTGGACCGAAGCGCCACCGTTGCGCATCGCTCCCCGCTTGCGCGAATACGGCGAGGCGGCGCCACGCGGGCCGCTTGCGCGCGTGCGCGATCGCAGCGAAGAGCGCGCGCGGATGGCCGGTCGACTGGCCGAGGAATCGCGACAGGTCGAGGCGGCTCGGCGGCGCCTGGCGACCGGCCGCGCTACGCGGCTATCGGAGCTCGGCGAACTCGACGTGCACGCTTTCGGCCTGTTCCTGAACCTGCTGAGCGAGGCGCTGTCCGAACAGCACGGACCCGACGCGCCCGTCGAGCGTCTCACCGGCGACGGGCTGCTGCGCATCGCGCTCGAGCCGCTGGAAGCCGACAGTCACGCGCGCATCGAAACTCCGCTCGGCATCTTCGCCGGCCGCGACCACCGGCTGACGATCACGTCGCTCGAGGAGACGTAATGGCGACGCGAAACGGCGGGGCGGCGAGCCGCACAGGCCTGATGGCGAGTCGAAACGGCGGCGAACGCGCGTCGGCGACGCGCAGGAACGAAGCAACGAGCCGCGGGATCGGCGAACTGCAGCTGCGCCAGCAGCGCGACGAGCAGCGCAGCGCCTTGCGTGCGCTGCTGATGCAGCCGCTGATGTCGCCCGCCGACGAGGCGTTCCCCGCCGTGCGCCGGCAGGCCGACGTGCTGCGCGACTGGTTCGCACGCGAAGCGGGCTGGCCGCTGCACGTCGGTCGCGACGGCGCGCGGCTGTACAAGCGCCCGGCCGACCTGGGCGACGACACGCGCGGACTGCCCGGCTACGATCGCCGCCGCTACGTGCTGCTTTGCCTGGCCTGCGCGGTGCTCGAAGGCGCCGATCCGCAGATCACGCTGCAACTCCTCGGCGAGCGCGTCGTCCAACGCGCCGCCGAGCCTGCGCTTGCGGCGCGCGGCTTCGAGCTGACGTTGAAGAGCGCCGCGCAGCGGCGAGAACTCGTCGTCGTCTGCCGGACGCTCTTGTCGCTCGGCGTGCTGCAGCGCGTGGCGGGCGACGAGGAAGGCTTCGTGCACGAAGCCGGCGGCGCGCACGCCGACGCGCTCTACGACGTGCAGCGCCGCGCGTTGTCGGGGATGCTCGCCGCCGTCCGCGGGCCCTCGACGTGGCCGCCGCACGATGCCCCCGCAACGCTCGAAGAACGCCTGCGCTCGCTCGTCGTCGAGCACGTCGGCGACAGCGACGAAGGACGTCGCACCGCGCTGCGCCATCGGCTCGCGCGCCGGCTGCTCGACGATCCGGTGCTCTATGTCGCTTCGCTCGACGACGACGAGCGCGCCTATTTCGCGAACCAGCGCGGGCCGATGGCGGCACGGCTGTGCGAAGCGACGGGCCTCGCCGCCGAGCAGCGCGCCGAAGGCGTCGCGCTCACCGACGAAAGCGGCACGCTCACCGACGTGGCGATGCCGTCGGAGGGCACCGACGCACACGCGACGCTGCTCGTCGCCGAGCATCTCGCGGCGCGACTGCGAGCGGGCGAGACCGGCGTCGTCACCGAGGACGCGCTCGCCGCATTTCTTCGCGCAGCCACCGACCGCTACGGCCGCTTCTGGCGCAAGTCGGCACGCGAGCCGGGCGCCGAACGCGAACTCGCGCAGGCAGCGCTCGACCGGCTTCTGAAGCTGCGCCTCGTCGCCCGCGACGGTCGCAACGTGCGCCCGCTTGCCGCGATCGCTCGCTTCTCGCTCGGCGAAGCCGAGGTGCGCCAACGCGAAGCGGGCGGCACCGTCTCCGACACCAGCACACTCTTCTGATCGAACTCCGCAGCATGTCGTCAGACGCATTCCACGAAGACTTCGCCGAAGCGCTCGTCGAGCCTGCGCCGGCGCGCCCGGCGCTGCCCGAGCCGGTGCGCGAGCGCTGGCAACCGCTGCGCATCGGTCTCGTCGAACTGTTCCACTACGACAGCGAGGAGTTCTGGTTCCGCGACGGGCACCTGCTGCTGCGCGGGAACAACGGCACCGGCAAGTCGAAGGTGCTGTCGCTCACGCTGCCGTTCCTGTTCGATGCGCAGTTGCGCTCGTCGCGCGTCGAGCCCGACGGCGACGCCGGCAAGAAGATGGCGTGGAACCTGCTGATGGACAGCTACCCGCGTCGCGTCGGCTATGCGTGGATCGAGTTCGGCCGTCTCGGCGACGACGGCGAGCCGCGCTATCTGACACTGGGCGCCGGCCTGTCGGCGGTCGCCGGACGCGCGCAGGTCGAGAGCTGGTTCTTCGTCCTCGACGACGGTGCACGCGACTCGGTCGGCGAGCGCGCGTCGACGCGCATCGGTCGCGACCTGTGGCTCGTCAACGAGCAGCGTCTCGTGCTTGCGCGCGAGAAGCTGCGCGAGGCGATCGAAGGCCGCGGCCAGCTCTACGAGAGCGCCGCCGCGTATCGGCGCGCGGTCGACGAGCGGCTGTTCCATCTGGGCACGCGACGCTACGAAGCGCTGATGGACACGCTGATCCAGTTGCGCCAGCCGCAGCTGTCGCGCAAGCCCGATGAAGCCGGCCTTTCGCACGCGCTGACCGAAGCGCTGCCGCCGATGCCGCAGGAACTCCTCACCGACGTCGCCGAGGCGCTGAACCGCCTCGAGGAAGACCGCAGGCAGCTCGATGAGATCCGGGAGCTGGCGAACGCGGTCGCGCGCTTCGACCGGCGCTATCGGCTCTACGCCGGAATGCTCACGCGCCGCCAGGCGCGCGAGCTACGGCAGGCGCAGACCGAATTCGACCGCGCCAGCCAGGAACGCAATCGCGCGCACGCTGAACTGCAGGCGGCGCACGACGCTGAAGCGCAGGCGCGCAGCGCGCACGACGATGCCGAGCGCACGCTCGCCGCGCAGCGCAGTCGCCTGGAGACGCTGCAGTCCAGCCCGACGATGCAGGACGCCAACCGGCTCGACGGCGCCGAGAAGGACGCGGCGCGGCGCCGTGCGACGGTGGACGACGAGGAGCGCGCCTGCGAAGCTGCACGCGCGCGATGGCAACGCGAGGTGGATGCCGCCGCGCAGTGCGACGCCGATGCGCACGACACCGCGCACGCGCTGCTCGAGGCACGCAGCGGGTGCGCCGGCGATGCGGACGCTGCCGGACTGCGCGTGCTCTTCGACGAGAACCCGCTGGCCGCGCTGCCCGTCGATGCGCTGGCCGATCTCGCCGTGCGCGATCTCGACGCCGCCGTCGCGACATTGCAGGCAGGCGCCACGGCGCGCCGCGAGCAGATCGCGCTGCTGCGACGACGGCACGAAGCGCTGCGCGCGGCCGTCGCCGCGCTGTCGTTGCGCCAGGACGCGCAGCGAGAACGGCAGGCCGAGTTCGAGCAGGCCGTCGAAGGACGCAACGGCGCCGATCTCGCTTCCGAGCAGGCGGCACAGGCGCTCGTCGACGACTGGCATTCGCATTGCGAACGACTGGCCGAATTGCGGTTCGACGCCGACGAGCCGCTGCGCGCACTGAACGATTGGGTGCTGCGCGCCGAAGGCGAGAACCCCGCGCAGCTCGCGCTTGCGATCGCGCAGCGCGACGCGAGCGAACGGCACGCGTTGCGCAGGCAGCAGATCGCAACGCGCAACGACGCAGCCCGCCGCGAGCGCGAGGAGCTGGAAGCCGAGCGCGAGCGACTGCACGAGGGTCGCGACAACGCTCCGCCCGTGCCGTACACGCGCGACGCCGCGTCGCGCGCCGGAGTGTCCGGCGCGCCGCTGTGGCAGCTCGTCGACTTTCGCGAGCACGTCGACCCGAGCCGGCGCGCCGGGCTCGAAGCGGCACTCGAAGCCTCGGGCCTGCTCGATGCGTGGGTCGGCGCCGACGGCGTGCGACTCGGCGCCGACGCGACGCCGTGGCTCGACACGCAATGGCTCTGCCGCCCGCGCTCGAGCGGCGCGACGCTCGCCGACTGGCTGTGCGTGTCGCTTCCCGACGACTCGTCGGTGCCTGCCGAACTCGTCGATGCGCTGCTCGCCGGTGTCGGCTGTTCGCCGGACGACCCGGAAAACACCGAAGCGTGGATCTCGCCCGACGGACGTTTTCGTCTCGGCGCACTGGCCGGCGCGTGGACGAAGCCGCAGGCGGCGTACATCGGACACGCCGCGCGCGCGCAGGCGCGCCAGAGGCGACTCGACGAGATCGCGCAGCGCCTCGATCGACTCGCGCTCGAAGACGCGCAACTCGCGGAACTGCGCGAGCAGCTCGAAGCCGACCGCTTGCGCGCCGAGCACGAATGGCGAAGCGCGCCTTCGGCGCAGCCGCTGCGCGAGGCCCTGCTGCAGGCCGCGGCACGCGCGCGTGAAGCGCAGGCTGCCCGCACTCGGCTGGATGCCGCCGAATCTCAATGTCGCGAAGCCGAAAACGCGGCGCACGCCGCGCGCGAATCGCTGCAGCACGACGCGCACGACCTGCGCCTGCCCGACGAAGCGCAGGCGCTGCCGGCGATCGAGCAGGCACTGCAGCGTTTCGTCGACGCGCAGTTCCGCCTCGCGCAGCACACGCACGAGTGGCGCCGCGCGCACGCCGAGCGACTGCGCCAGCACGAACGTCGGCTCGACGCGCACGCGCAGTTCCGCGAGCGCGAAGAGTCGCTCGCCGCACTGCGCATCGACGCGGCCGAAGCGCAGGCGCGCTTCGACGTGTTGCGCGAAGCGGTCAACGCACAGGTCGACAGCCTGCGACGCCAGCTTGCCGAAGCGCGCGAGTCGGCGCGTCTGGCCGACGCCTCGTTGCGCGCAGCGGGCACCGCATGGCGCCTGGCAGGCGAAGCGCGCGCCAGCGCGGGCACCGCAGCCGAAACGGCCGAGCGGGCGCTCGACGAGCGCAGCGAAGCGCGCGCCGCGGCGGTCGCCCGGCTGCAGCACTTCGCGCGGAGCACGCTGCTGTCGTCGGCGCTGCCCGAGCTCGAGCTGCCCGACCTGCGCAGCGCGTGGACGATCGACCCGGCGCTGACGCTGGCGCGCCGCGCCGAACAGGCGCTCGAGCAGGTCCGAGACGACGACGCGAGCTGGGACGCGATGCAGCGGCGCATTGGCGAGGACCTGCAAGAACTGCAGCGCGCGCTCAGCGCACTCGGTCACCAGGCGCCGGCCGAACCCACCGACTGGGGCTTCGTCGTGCACATCGTCTTTCACAACCGCCCCGAGCGACCCGACCGGCTCGCCGCGCAACTGACCGACGAAGTCGCGCAACGCAGCGAGCTGCTCACCGCGAGCGAACGCGAAGTGCTCGAGAACCACCTGCAGGCCGAGATCGCCACCGAAGTGCAGCGCCTGCTGCGTGCAGCCGAAAAGCAGGTCGAGGCGATCAACCGCGAGCTGCACAAGCGGCCGACGAGCACGGGCGTGCGCTACCGGCTGCGGTGGGTGCCGCTCGGCGAAGACGAAGGCGCGCCGGTGGAGCTCGAAAGCGCACGCGCGCGGCTTCTCAACACCAGCGCCGAGTTGTGGTCGACCGAAGACCGCCGCGTCGTCGGCCACATGCTGCAGCAACGCATCGCGGCCGAACGCGAACGCGCCGACGCCGAACTCGGCCGCAACGAGCGCGGCACGGGCATCATCGACCAGCTCGCGCGCGCGCTCGACTACCGCCGCTGGCATCGCTTCCGCGTCGAGCGCCAGCAGGGCGGTCAATGGCGCAAGCTGTCGGGACCGGCGTCGAGCGGCGAACGCGCGCTCGGCCTGACGGTGCCGCTCTTCGCTGCCGTCGCGAGCTTCTACGGGCAGGGTGCGAACCCGCACGCGCCGCGATTGATGCTGCTCGACGAAGCTTTCGCCGGCATCGACGACGCAGCGCGCGCGCACTGCATGGGCCTGATCCACGAGTTCGATCTCGACTTCGTTCTCACCAGCGAACGCGAATGGGGCTGCTACGCCGAGCTGCCCGGCGTATCGATCTGCCAGCTGCAGCGACGCGAGGGGATCGACGCCGTATTCGTCTCGCGCTGGACCTGGGACGGCAAAGCCCGGCGGCGCGAAGCCGATCCCGATCGACGCTTCGCGCCCGCGTCGTGACCCAACCGGTCGACCCGCGACTGCGCAAGCTGCTCGGCGGCGACGAGCTCGTTTCGCTGCGTCGTCGCCTGCGGCGACATTTCGAACGCTGCGCCGTCGACACTGCACCGACGTCGCTGCGCGTCTCGGGCCTGAGCAGCGTCGAGCACGAAGCGCTTGCCCAACTGGTCGGCGCGTCGGCACGGCAGGCGAAGTCGATGCAGGTCGATCTCGTGCGGCTCGACGGCGTGTTGCGCGATGCGGGCGTCGCCGCGTCGCTGCGCGATGCGCTCGAGCGGCTCGACGGTCCGATCGTGCATCGTGCGACGGCGCAGGCGCGCGCACAGGCGCGGTGGGACGCGGTTTCGAGAGCGTGCCGCAACGAAGCGCTCGCGCACTGGCTCGAAGCGCCGGCATCGTTCGGCCTGCTCAAGCGGCTCGCGCGGCAGGATGCCGAGGCGGCCGCGCACCTGGTCGAGTGCGCGCAAGAGGTGCTGCAGCGGCTGCCGGTGCGCGGCCTGCCGCGCGCGCAACTCGCCGCCGAAACGCTGGGGGACGCGCATGCACTCGACGCCGGACAGCCGGTGGCGACGCTCGTGCTCGCCGCGTTGCGTCAGCGCAAGAGCGATGCGCGGCAGGCGAGCGATCGCTCGCCGTCGTACGCGACCGCAGCGCGGTACGACGATGCGCCTGGCGATCCATCGGATGGTCCGACAGATTCGACAAATGCGACAGCCGACGCATCCGAAGAGCGCGCGCGTGATGTCTGGGCGCGCGCGGGCGTGCTCGTCAACGAGCTGGCGCGCCCGGCGCTCTTCCTGAACCTGCCCGTGCGCGCAAGCGATACACCGCTGTCGCCGCCCGGGGAACCGGGTTACCTGTCGCTGCGTCGACTGTTGCGCGCACCGCCTGCCTTCGAAGTATCGGAGCGCGACGTCTTCGTCTGCGAGAACCCGAACCTGGTCGCGATCGCCGCTGCGCAACTCGGTGCCGGCTGTGGCGCGCTCGTCTGCACCGACGGCATGCCGGCCGCCGCCCAGCGCACATTGCTCGGGCAACTGGCGCAGCGCGGCGCGCGCCTGCGCTATCACGGCGACTTCGACTGGCCGGGGCTGCGGATCGGCAATCGCGTGATGCGCGATTTCAGCGCGACTGCGTGGCGATTCGGTGCGCGCGACTACGAAGCGGCAGTGCACGACACACCTCGCCGGCAGCACCAGCTGCGTGGCGAGTCCGTCGCCGCGTCGTGGGACGGCGAACTCGCTCCGACGATGCGGCGCAGCGGACTGGCGATCGCCGAAGAGGCGGTGGCCGCGTCGCTGCTGGCGGACCTCTGCAAATAGGATCGGAGCCAGACGTCAACCTCCTGCCGAACGCCCCCGCACGAGCAGCACGACCGCAATGCCGCCGAGAATCGCCGCCGACGCGACCAGCAAGCGCGGCGTCAGCGGCTCGGACAGCACCAGCACCCCGCCGAGCGCTGCGATCGGCGGCACCGACAATTGCACCGTGGCCGCGCGCATCGCGGTCAATCCGCGCAGCGCCGCATACCAGATCACGTAGCCGACCCCCGAGGTCAGCGCACCGGAGGCGATCGCCAGCGCGACGCCGACGCCGTCCGCCGCGGCGTGACCGATCGTGACCAGCGAGAGCACCGATGCCGGCAGCACCGCCCGAGCGAAATTCGACGCGGTGGCGCCCAGCGCATCGGTGACGCCGCGACCGCGCAGCGAATAGACGCCCCAGCCCACGCCGGCCAGCGCCATCGACGCGGCGCCCACCGCCGGCGGCGCGGCGAGCCCCGGTGATACCAGGTAGACGAGTCCGACGATCGCCGCTGCGAGCCCTGCCCAGGCGGCCGGCGCGAAGCGCTCACCCGCCCACAGTCCGGCGCCGATCATCGTCAGCTGCACGGCGCCGAAGAGGATCAGCGCGCCGACGCTCGCCGACAGACTCTGATATGCAAACGAGAAGAGCGCCACGTAGGCGAACAGCATCATCGCGGCCCACCAGTCGACGACGCGCGGGCCAGCCGTGCCGGTGCGCGCGCGCCAGCGCACGATCCATGCAAGCACCACTGCGCCCGAAGCGAGTCTCAGCAGGCCGAAGCTCGCCGGATCGATCCGCGCTTCGACGAGTGCGAGCCGGCACAGCAGCGAATTCGCCGCGAAGGCGAGCATCGAGACGCAGGTGAGCAGGAGCGTGCGCAAGAAGGCTTCCCGTGGGCGCAGGAGCAGACGCCCACGCGAGCTTCCCACGGCGATGCACGATCGTCGAGTCGCGAACGCGCGAAGCGCCGACGGCCCGAACCCCGGCTCGCGCGCCGAAAACCCGTAAAGGCGCTCGATCCCTCAGCGCACGGCGCCCGACCCTCGGGCTCGACGCCGACCGTCGACGAAGGCGTGCCCGCGCGTCAACTGCAGCTGCCGCAGCAATTGCCGGGCGCTTTGCCGATGCGCACCCGCCAGAGTTCCGGGCCCTGCTCGAGGTAGTCCCAGGTGAAGAGACCGTGGAAGTTCGACTTGAACTGACGGTGCAGCCCCGCGGGATCGTGATCGTTGACGAGTTCCAGCGCACCGCCCTGCGGCAGTCCGTTGAAGGACGCGAAGATCCGCTCGTGCCGCTCGTGCGGGGCGAGGCTGCGGACATCGATGGTCGCCGCAACCGCTTCGGTGATCGTTGCGGTGTCAGCGGTTCGCGAGCGGGTGACTTCTTTCATGAGGCGGGTTCTCCGGTGCCTGGGTATAAAGATACCCGGCGAGTATATCTTCAGCGCCGCCGCCATGCGAGCGCCTCGTCGGACACCCGCGCGAGCGTCTCGTATGCGCGTGTTGCGAAGGCGGCGCCGGGAGAGGCGATGATGTGCGCCGCGCTCACGCCGGCTTGCGCGCCAGCAGGGTGGCAAACTGCAACTGGGCTCCGTTGTGCATCGTGCCCAGGTCCTCGTTGTACTTGACCAATTCCCACCCGGCGTACGCCGCACTCAGCTGCCCGGTGCCGAGAACGAACGGGAAATTCATCGGGCACGGATACGCGTCGGTGCTCATGGCGGCCACGATCAGGTTGTGGCCGCCGGCACGAGTGCATTGCTGCATGTCGGCGATCACCGCATCGACGCGCGTCGGGTCGAGAAACATCAGCGTGACCGTACAGGCGATGAAATCGTAGCTCGCGCCGAGCTTCGCCTGGTTGATGTCGTAGACGCGGGCGTCGATGTTGTCGATCGCCTCCTGCTCGACGATCGAACGCAGCATGCCGATGGCGCTCGGGTTGGCATCGACCGCAGTCACGTCGAAACCGAGCTGGCTCAGATACAGCGCATTGCGGCCGGCGCCACAACCCATGTCCAGCGCCTTGCCCGGCTCGATGATGCGGCACGCCTCGACCACTTCGCTGTGCGGCGGATTCAGGCCATGCCGCGCATTCAAGTCCGGCGTTTCGGAGTTTCTCGCTGTCAACTCGACCTCTGCGTGTAAGAGTGAAACGGGTCGCCGTCGCGCCTGTGCAGCGGGCGCGACCGGACGGACACGATCGTACGCCCGTCGTCATTGCGTAGCTTGCGCTGGTGTCTTGCGTACGCCTGCACCGGTGCGATGTGCGGGTCGTCGGTCGCGTTGCCGAAACGCTCCACAATGCGGCGTTTTCGATAGGACAACCAACTCTGCGGGACAAAACGCTGCATTTCCACGCGTTGGGACGTATCAGTGGACGCAGGCGGGTCGGTGCCCGCTCGCTGGCACCAACGGATCAATCGTCCGGCCAGCGCCGACGAGCCCCCCGATCCAGAAAAAAACGTCGCCAGACACTATCCGCCCGGCCGCCGCTCGCCGAGCGCCTCCGCGGTCTCTTCGCTCAGCGCTTCGCCGGCGCGGCGCGGCGGCGTGAGCGGCGTCGGCGTCATCCGGTGGTCCTTGATCACCAGGTCCGTGCCGCTGCGCAGATCGCCGGCCACCTGGAGTTCGAGCCGCGCGGCGTCGCGACGACGGATCTCCTGGCACACCGCCGCCGCCTCCTCGGCCGTTGCGCCCAGCTTCTTCAGCGTGGCGATGCTGAAGACGATCGCCGACTCGAAAGTCTCGCGGATCTGGAAGTCGACATTCGCCTTGATCAGCGCGATCGCGTGCTGGCGATCGTAGGAGCGCGCGAGCACCGGCACCAGCGGCCATTCGTGCTTGACCAGTTCGACGATGCGCTCGGTGCTGCGCTTGTCGTCGACGCAGACGAGAATCGCCTTCGCCCGCGCGCCGCCGCTGGCGTGCAGCACGTCGAGCCGGGTGCCGTCGCCGTAGTAGACCTTGAAACCGAAACCGGCCGCGGCGCGGATCATGTCGGGGTCGCTGTCGATGATCGCGAGATCGATGCCGCGCGCGAGCAATGCCTGGCTCGCGATCTGGCCGAAGCGCCCGAAGCCGATCAGCAGCACCGAAGCAGCGACGTCGGTCGCATCCTGCACCGCTTCGACGCCGTCGAGATTGCTGCGACTTGCCGGAAGCAGGCGAAGCAAGGGCACGAAGAGCGGCGTCACCGCGATCGACACGATGACGACGGCGGACAACGCCGCAGCGGTGCGGGCATCGATGAGGCCCGTCGCCGCGGCCGCTGCGTACAGCACGAAGGCGAACTCGCCGCCTTGGGCCATCAGCGTTGCGCGCACCAGCGACTCGCGACGGCCTGCCCGGCCCAGACGCGCAACCGCGTAGACGCCCAGCGCCTTGACGATCATGTATCCGGCAACCGTCAGCAGGATCGCCATCCACGCATCGATCACCAGCGCAAGGTCGAGCGACATGCCCACGCCCATGAAGAACAGGCCGAGCAGAATCCCGCGAAACGGTTCGATGTCCGCCTCGAGCTCGTGGCGAAAGTTCGACTCCGAGAGCATCACGCCCGCGACGAAGGCGCCCATCGCCATCGACAGTCCGCTCCACTTCATCGCCAGCGCGGCGCCCAGCACGACCAGAAGCGCTGCTGCCGTCATCACCTCGCGCGCCTTCGAGCGCGCCAGGATCTCGAACATCGGATCGAGCAGCCAGCGGCTCACGGCAACCAGCCCCGTGACGGCAGCGAGCGCAACGCCCGCCTTCAACCAGTTCGATCCGGTTGCACCGCCGGCAGCCGCGCCGGCGGAATCGGGCGAGAGCACGGCGACGATCGCCAGCAGCGGAACGATCGCCAGATCCTCGAGCAACAGGATCGACACGATGCGCTGCCCGGAAACGGCGAGCGTCTCGCCGCGCTCGTCGAGCAGTTGCATCACCGTCGCCGTCGACGTCAGCACGAAACCCATCGCGGCGATGAACGCCACCGCGGGCCGGTAGCCCGTCATCACGCCCAGCGCGGTGAGCGAAGCGCCGCAGACGAGCACCTGGACAAGGCCCGAGCCGAAGATCTGACGGCGCATGTTCCACAGGCGCCGCGGCCGCATCTCGAGGCCGATGATGAACAGGAACATCACCACGCCCAGCTCGGCGACACTGAGGATATGTTCGGGTTCGCGGAACACGCCGACCCCGAAGGGCCCGATCACCACGCCGGCAACGAGATAGCCGAGCACCGAGCCGAGCCGCAGGCGCCTGAACAGCGGCACCGCGAGCACGGCGGCGGCAAGCAGGACAACCGTATGGATCAGCTCCGTGCTGGGGTCGGTCGGCATGATGCGGCAGTGTAGAACCGCGCCGAACCGCAGGCCGGGTGGGGCCCGGATGACCGATCAGGCGGTCCGCGCGACCAAGCCGAGCGCAACGTGAAGCTTCGCGCTCGAAAATCGAGCGCTTTCTGCGCTGCAAGTTGCTGCCCGCGCCGTTTCGCTCGCTTTGCGAGCGGCGCGTGTTGCAATCGAGCGCGTTCAAGGCCTCCTTCGGCACCCGCAGGACATCTGCAGCAGCGACTTGTCTCCGATCGGGTACCGCGGTTGCGGTTGCAGCGTTCGGCGCCGGCAGTCGCGGCGCGACACGGACGAGGGCTCGAAGATGACCAGCAGTTCGGACCGAAAAGGCGACGACAGCGCATCCACGGTCGAAAAACAGCGCCGCATCCAGCGGGAACAGGACGCGCGCGACCAGGCACGAAAGACCCGTCAGTCGAAAGATCGCGAGAAGGACGCTACGAAGGACGCTACGAAGGGCAGCGCGAAGACCGGCGAGAAATCAGACGCCGGGCCGCAGGCCGTGCAGGCCGGCGCGCGCGAACAGCCGCAGAAGATGCCGGCTCAGCATCTCGACAAGCCTGGGCGCGAAGCCGATCTGCAGCTGCAGCCGCGTTTTCTCGCGCCTGACTACGAAGGCAGCAACAAGCTGCGCGACAAGGTGGCACTGATCACCGGCGCCGATTCCGGAATCGGGCGCGCGGTCGCGGTGCTCTTCGCACGCGAGGGTGCGGATGTCGCCGTGCTGTATCTGGACGAACACGAGGACGCAGCCGAAACCCGGCGCTGTGTCGAGGCCGAAGGGCGGCGGTGCCTGCTGATCGCCGGCGACGTGAAGGACGCGGCTTTCTGCCGGCAGGCGGTCGAACGCACGGTGCAGGAATTCGGAAAGCTCGACGTCCTCGTGAACAATGCCGGTTTCCAGGAGCACGCGTACGATCTCGAGGAGATCACCGAAGAGCGTTTCGACGAGACCTTTCGAACGAACATCTACGGCTATTTCCACATGACCAAGGCCGCGCTTCCCCATCTGAAGCACGGCGCCTCGATCATCAACACCGGCTCGGTCACGGGACTGGAAGGCAGCCCCCGGCTGCTCGACTACTCGTCGACCAAGGGAGCGATCCATGCGTTCACCAAGGCGTTGGCCGCCAACTTGTCCAAGCGCGGCATTCGTGTCAACGCCGTCGCACCCGGGCCGGTGTGGACACCGCTCAATCCGGCGGATTCACCGCCCGAGAAAATAGAGAAGTTCGGCGAGCACACCGACATGAAGCGCCCCGCGCAGCCCGAGGAGCTGTCGCCCGCGTACGTGTTCCTCGCCGCACCGGTCTGCTCGGGTTACATCACCGGCATCGTGCTTCCGGTTACCGGCAGCGTCGGTGCGATTTGATCGACGACTGCGCGCTCGTGAAACCTGCATCGATAGATGATCAGGATGGCGCGCGGCGCGCCGTTCGCGCGTTCCACAACGCAGGTGCCACCGCGAAGAACAGCAGCGATGCGAGATAGACCGCGCCCGAGAGAGGATCGCGCGACGCAACGTATTCGCCGGGCGACGATCCGACGAGCCCGGCAACGATCAACTCTGCCGAGACGAGCAGCACGAACGCGACGCACCCCGCAGTGAGTCGCTCGCCACGTGCAAGCGCCGGGTTGCGCCGTGCGAGCCGGCGCGACGCCCAGACGATGACGCCGAGCATGACCGGCATCTCGATGAGTTCGGCGGTGCGCACGCCGAGCCGCGGTACGAGAACCGGAACGCGGACGAGCGCCAGCGCGAAGCCGGTGCCGAACACCACGAGGAAGTACGCCAGTGCGGCTTTCAGTATGCGCATCGGAATCGCTTTCGGACGCAACGACGAACATCGTCGCCGTGTGACCGGACATCACGAGACCGGCCGCTGCTGCACGTTTTACAGCACCCGAGGCCGATTGCGGCTCGAGAAGCGGTGACTGTCGTGGCTCTCGAGCAGGGCGGGCACGACTCTTGCCGCCATCGGAAGCGACGAATCCGCCACTCGTGAGATCGGCGTCTGACGTTCGGCGGAGCTGTTCGAGATACCTTGCACGGAGAACGAAAAAATGAACCAGATCATCTGGCTTGTCGGTGCAGTCGTCATCGTGCTTTTCATCCTCGGATACTTCGGATTCGGCTGAAGATCGCGCGAGGTCTGTCGCGGCCGATCGGCCGGGCAGGTCCGCCCCGCGCCCCCTCCCTACCCGTCGCAGAACGACCACCAGCCGGGCAGCAGCCTTCGCACTTCGCTGCGCGCATAGCGGTCGTCGATCAGGAAGACGGTGCCCCGATCCTCGGGCGTGCGGACGACGCGGCCCGCGGCCTGGACGACCTTGCGCAGCCCCGGGTACAGGTACGTGTGCTCGTAGCCGTGGCCGAGACTCGCGTCGATCCGTCGCCTGAACTGCTCGTTCACTTCGTTCACCTGCGGCAGGCCGAGCGTGGCGACGAAGGCTCCGATCAAGCGGGCGCCGGGCAGGTCGATGCCTTCGGCGAATGCGCCGCCGAGCACGGCGAAGCCGATGCCCTTCGAATCGCAGGTGAAGCGCGCGAGGAATTCGTCGCGTTGCGCCTCGGGCATCCGCCGCGACTGCGCCCAGGTCGCGATTCCCGGATGCAGTTCGTTCAGCCGCGCGGCGGCACGCTGCAGGTAGTCGAAGCTGCCGAAGAAGGCCAGGTAGTTCCCGGGCCGCTCGCGGTACTGCCCGGCCATCACCGAGACCACCGAGTCGAGCGAGCGCTCGCGGTCACGGAAGCGGGTCGAAACGTTTCGTACCACCCGGGCGGCCAGCTGCCCGGAGCGAAATGGCGACGGAACGTCGACGAACACCGTCGATTCGGGCAAGCCGAGCAGGTCGACGTAGTGCGCCGAGGGCGACAGCGTCGCCGAGAAAAGCGTCGCGGAATGGGCGGCTGCCCAGCGCGCCTGCAGCAGCGGCGCCGGCACGACGTTGCGGATGCAGATCGTCGGCTCGCGCGCGGCTTCGTCGAGGCTCAGGTCGCAGATCGAATGCGGTCCATGCAACTCGGCGATGTCCTGGAAGCGCAGCAGCGCGAAATACCAGGCGAGCAGCTCCGGGGTCTCTTCACCCGGATGTTCGCCGAAGTGTTCGCCGAGCGCCGCAGTGAGACGAGCGAGCGCCGCGTCGAATGCGGCGGGCGGGCGCTCGAGCACGCTGTAGACATCGCCAGGTGAAGGCGCCATCGCCGGCCACGCGCGTTGCAGCGCGCCGATCGACCGGCGCACCGAAGCGGGCGCGGTCTTCCGAACGGCCTTCAGCTCCGACATCGACAACTCGGCGGTGTACATTGCGCGGGCACGATCGACCAGGTTGTGCGCTTCGTCGACCAGGAGGCCGGCGCGCCAGCCTTCCTGCACGCACAGTCCGTGCAGCATCGCGCCACGGTCGAAAAAGTGGTTGTAGTCGCCGACGACGACGTCGCTCCAGCGGACCATTTCCTGCCCCAGCCAGTAGGGGCAGATCCGGTGCGACGACGCGATCTCGCGCAACGCGCGTCGGTCGAGCCATTGCGCTTCGGCCGCCGCGCGGCGCGCCTGCGGCAACCGGTCGTGGAAGCCGGCAGCCAAAGGGCACGACTCGCCGTGGCACGCCTTGTCCGGGTGTTCGCACGCCTTGTCGCGCGCGACGAGCTCGGTCACGCGCAGCGGCGTTCCGTCCGCGTGCGCACGAATGCGCTCGAGCGCATCGAGCGCCAGCTGGCGTCCGGGCGTCTTGGCGGTCAGGTAGAAAAGCTTGTCGACCTGCTGCCCCGGCGTCGCCTTCAACGCGGCGAACAGCGTCCCGATCGTCTTGCCGATTCCGGTCGGCGCCTGCACCAGCAGGCAGCGGCGCGACACGGTCGCCCGATAGACCGACTCGGCGAGAAGGCGTTGCCCGTCGCGGAACTCGGTGTGCGGAAAACCGAGTGCGCGCAGCGCTGCATCGCGTTCGGCGCGATGGCGGACCTGATCGCGCGCCCAGTAGAGAAAGCGCTGGCACAGCTCTTCGAAGACCGCCTTCAGCGCTTCGGCCGAATGCCGTTCGGCGAGCACGGTCTCGCGTTGCGAGCCGATGTCGAAGTAGACCAGCGCCACGTCGAGTTCGGACAGGCCGCGACTGGAACACAGCAGCCAGCCGTAGACGTTCGCCTGGGCGCGGTGCAGCGCGAGCTGGTCGGCCGGCACCGGCGCGTCGCCGCGACGATGGGTCTTGATCTCCTCGAGCCGGTTGGCGACCGGGTCATAGCCGTCGGCGCGCCCGCGCACGAGCAGCGCGTCGAAGCGCCCTTCGAGCCGCAACTCGCGCTCGTAGCCGGGGCTGCGACGCGAACCGACCAGCAGGTGGCCGGCGATGCCCTCGAGCGCGGTGGGCGCGCCGCCGAAGCGCATGTCGAGATCGCCGCGGCGCGCGGCGAATTCGCACAGCGTGCGCGCCGATACCGAGAGAAGCGCGGGATCCGCAGGGGCGGGCATCGGATGGTCGAGAAAAGCGGACCGGTATATTACTGTACGCAACAACAGTCCCTATCTCCAAGAGACATGAACCTCACGCGCCGGCACCACCAGCGGCTGCGCGACCTCTACCGGTCGGCGGGGTGGCCGTCCCGCGACATGCTCGAAGTCGAGTTGCTCGCCGCCGGGCTCGTTGCGCGCGTCGTCCAGCCGGACGGAAACGAAACGATGCGCGTCACCGACGCCGGACTGGCGCTGCTTGCGGAAGTCCACCAGGCGAACAAGGCAGCGCGGACCGCGCACGAAGCGCTCGTCGAGCGCGTGGCGCTCGAGATGAGCCGGGCCGGTCGGCTCGCCTGGCGGGGCCTGAGCCTTCGAGCGCGCGTCGCACGCGAAGCCGAAGGGAACACGCCCGCGAAAACGGCCGCCTGGTGCATCGCCTGCCCCGACGTGTTCTCGATCCGCAACACGACCGTCGAGGCGTATCTCGAGCCGATCGTCCACGAGGTGAAAGTCAGCCGCGCCGACCTGCTCGGCGACCTGAAGAAGCCCGCCAAGCGCGCGGCTTACCTCGACGTCGGCGGCCAGTGCTGGTACGTGCTCGCCAGCAACGCCGCAGGCAAGCCGATCGCGCAGCCCGAGGAGATTCCGCTCGAGTGCGGTGTACTGCAGGCGTTCGGCGACAGGCTCGAGGTATTGCGGCCGGCGCCGCGACGGCCCGTCGACCGGCTGCCGCTGCACGTGTGGATGGCGCTCGCCAGGGCCACGCCGGTCAGCGGGCTGGTGGGCGACGAGCAGGGGCTGCTCTGACAGGCGTAGTCGGCGGCTTCGCGCATCAAGCCTCGACAACGTGGCAGCGCGAATGTCGGGCAGCCGCTCGTCTCGTGGCGACTACCTCGCACACCGGCTCAACTGCATCGGCGAAGTCAGCGCAGGGTGGCGTGCAAGGCGACACTCGGGCTTATGATCTGACGCAAGCGCACGCACAGGAGGCGGAATGACCGAACTCGACCGCATCACTCAGCAACCCGAGGTAATGGGCGGGAAGCCGTGCATCCGGGGCATGCGAGTCACCGTCGGCATGATCGTCGGCCAGATCGGAGCAGGGCGCAGCATCGATGAGCTTCTGGCCGACTACCCGTACCTGGAGCGCGAGGACGTTCTGCAGGCGCTGCGTTATGCGGCGTGGCGAGCGCAAGAGCGTGAAGTTCCGCTCGCTGCGGAATGAAGCTGGTTCTGGACATGAATCTCTCGCCTCGCTGGGTCGCATTTCTGGCTCAGTCGGGATTCGAAGCAGTTCATTGGTCCACCGTGGGCCCGAATGACGCGGCCGATGCGGAAATCATTGCCTATGCTCGTACCAATGATTCGGTGTTGATGACGCACGATCTCGATTTCAGCGCGATTCTTGCCGCGACACGGGGCGACAAACCCAGCGTCGTGCAGTTGCGCGCGGACGACACGAGCCCCGAAAGCGTTGGCAACCGTGTCATCGCGGCCCTGAAGCAAGCTGAATCGGCGTTGAGCGAAGGTGCCCTGGTCAGCGTCGATCCGAAGAGGGCGCGTCTTCGGATGCTCCCGCTTTCGTCACAGAGCTGACTCCTGCAGCGGCGGCGCCGGCGCACCGCCGCGAGCGCCCCCGGATCGCTGACGACGAACAGGTTGCGTGCGCCCGGTGTGTTCACCCGCATGTCCCAGCAAACCGGCCGCTCCCGTCGCGTTTGCCCTGCAGGTACGTGGACATGCGGAATGCGGATCTCGCCGGGCAGATTCACTCGATACCCGAGTTGTTCTTCGGCCGACCACGTTAAGAACTCGGGCCGGGCGATCATTGCGGCGCGGCGCAGTGCGGTTCAGCGGTCAAAGCGGGCACCGGTGCGAGATCGGATCAAATATTGGATCATGCTCCGAACCGACACTCTCCAGATCACCCCGGAGATCTTGAGCACGATCGCAAGCATCGACGAGTTCAAAGGCGCTTGGCGAGCCCTGGGCACGCTGGCGCCCGATCGCCTGTCGGTGTTGCGGCGTGTGGCGACCATCGAAGCATCGGCTCATCGACCCGCATCGAGGGCAGCAAGCTGTCTGACCGGCAGGTAGAGCAACTGCTCTCGAATCTGGAGATCAGATCCTTCGCCACCCGCGACGAGCAGGAAGTGGCTGGCTATGCTGAACTGATGGACCTGGTGTTTTCGTCGTGGCAGGACATTCCGTTCACCGAGAACCACATCAAGCAGTTGCACCAGGTCCTGCTGCGCCACAGCGAGAAAGACAGCTGGCATCGCGGCAACTGCAAGACCCACTCGAACAGCGTTGCGGCCTTCGACGAAACCGGCGCGCAGATCGGTATCGTGTTCGAGACGGCGACGCCCTTCGACACGCCCCGTCTGATGACGGAGTTGGTGGCGTGGGTGTCCGGGCAACGCGAAACGGCGCGCCTGCACCCGCTCCTGATCATCGCCCTTTGCGTGGTCGTGTTCCTGGAAATCCATCCGTTCCAGGACGGCAACGGCCGGCTGAGCCGGGTGTTGACCACACTGCTGCTACTGCAGGCCGGCTACGCCTATGTACCCTACAGTTCGTTGGAAAGCGTGGTCGAACAGAACAAGGAAGCCTATTGCCGGGCGCTGCGACAGACGCAAGCGACGATCCGCACGGAGGCACCGAACCGGCAGCCGTGGCTGATGTTCTTCCTGCGGTCGTTGGCCGAGCAGGTGCGCTCTCGCTTCGGATCGTCGAGTTTGCCCGCGAGCATGGCCGCGTGACCATCGGCGAGGCCATCAAGCTGACCGGTGCCAGCCGCAACACGCTCAAGCAGCATTTCCGGGCACTGGTCACGCGCGGCACGCTGAATCAGCACGGCGGGGGCCGCGGGGTGTGGTACGACCTGCGCTGAGCGGCATGCGGACGGGAGTTCGATATCAATCTGGCTCCCTTGCTACTGGTTCCTCATTCTGCGTAACCCGCTTCCTTCTGACTTCGTATTGCAAGCACGAAGACCGTATCAATCATCTCCACGTAGCGATACAAGGCCAAATAACCGCGGGACTTGCGCCCGATGACCAGCTCCCTCAAGTCGCGCTCGATCGGCCGGCCGATCCGCGGACTCTGTCGAAGAACGTCGATCGCGCGGACGATCTGATCGATCCGCGACGCCGCGTGCGCTGCATCGTGGTGCGCCAGGTGGTCGAAGATCCGATCGAAGTCTTCGGCAACAGCCGGCGCGAACTCGATTCGCGTCATTTGCCGGGTGCGAGCTTCCGGGGACGGGGGCGACGGGGAGCGGCCCCCTCCGTTCGCGCCTCCAGGTAGCGACGCATCTCGCTCCAGGGAATCGTCTTCCCGTTGGCAAGGATGTCGCCGTACCGGCTCTCCGCCTCTTCGACGAACTCCTGGCGCTGCTCCATCTCGCGCGCTTTCTCGCCGATCGCTTCCACGATCAGGGCATGCGTTGTGATGCCGGCGCGCTTCGCCAGGCGGGCGACGCGAGTCTTCAGTTCTTCCGGTAGACGAATGGTCGTCGTCGGCACGCCGAGTCTCCAATTCATCGCTGAATGTAGCACGTGAGTGCTACATCGGGGTGACGCGATTCAGCCTACGTCCGATGCAGCCGCACGTCGACGGGCACGGCGCGCGTCGTACGTAGCTACCGGCTCATGCAACGACGGGATCAACGGATTGCGTGTTCTCAAGTCCGGAAAGCGGGCGAAGTCGCGGTCACTGGTCCATAACTCGTCCACGCCGTTGCCGAGGCAGATCGCGGCGATCCGTGCGTCGTGAATCGCACCACCGGAGATCGATGCGCGCAGGGCCAGGGCCGCCAGTAATTCGAAATGCCGTCCGCTTTCGCCGATCGCGCGGCAGCGCGGATGCGAAAGCCATGCGTGCAGCGCATGGAACGCGACATCCGGGGGCGTGCGCGACTCGCCGAAGGCGCGACTCGTAACGACCGCAACGAATTCGTGCGCGCACGGCCACGGAATCGCCCAGTCGTGCTCGGCGACGAGACGCTCGAGCGCGGAACGCGCGGGCGCGTGCTCTTGCAGATCGGCCCGATGCGCGTAGACGAGCAGGTTCGTGTCGACGGCGATCATCGGCGGCGCAACGCCGGCGGAACGAACCCGAACCGCTTCTTCCAGTATTCGGGATCGTCGAACCTGCCTTCGCGTTGATCGGCGACGAAGGAATCGACCGATTCCCCGCTCGTCGAGCCTTTGCGGCGTCCGCTCGGACCTCCCCACGTCACGGTGTGTAGCGGCGCAGCGTCGGTGAGGACCGCGCCGAGCGAACGCTGCAGTGCCTCCTCGACGATCGCGCGCAACGTCGTACCACGCTCGAGCGCTGCCTGCTTGGCCCGTAGCAGAAGTTCGTCGGAGATTTCGAGCGTCGTTTTCATTCGAACCGGCAGATATTGGGAAATGGGAATACAGCTACCCATATGCTCGGCCCATATTACTGGGTCGAACTCGTCCGGTCAATGGCCCGGCTCGACCGCCTCGACCAGCACCACCTCCCACCGATCGACCCGGATCGAATCCAGATACGCCGGCGGCGTCTGCTCGCGCGCGCGCACCATCACACCCGTCACCTTCGCCGCGTAGTTGGCGTCCGCAAGACCGGCGTTCTTCGACAACCTGCCGACGACGCAATCGTCCGCCGTCACCAGTTCGCGATCGCGGATCCGCACCGCATCGCCCGGTTGCACGCGCGCGATGTCGGCGTGCACTCGATGTTCGCTCGAATGCCAACCGGCGAAGCTGAGGACGACGTCCGCCGGTGTCAGCGCCCGATACCGCGTCCGCAACTCCGGCCGTACGCTCGGCAGCGCCTGCGGCACAAGCGCGACGACGCTCTCGACCGCATCGAGATCCCCCACGAATGGATTCGGCGATACGTCCGCGCGAAACACCGTCAGCGTCTCCTTCGCGCGCGTCATCGCGACGTACAGCAACCGTCGTTCGTCTTCCCTGTCGCTCCAATCGCCGCAGTTCATCACGATCACGTGACGGAACTCCAGACCCTTCGCGCGATGCGCGGTCATCAGGCGCAACGAGTCCAGGCTGCCGTCGCGACGCGCGGTGCCTGAACTCTCGTAGAGCCAGTCGACGACTTCACGACGCGGCAAGCCCGTGTCCGGATACGCGAGTCGCAGATCGACCGCTGCCGCGCACAGATCCTGCCAAGCTGGGTTCGCCGGCTGCGCGCGAAGCCGTTGCCTGAGCCATCGGGCGAGCACGGCCGGCGACAGCAGGTTCTTGCGATAGTCGCGCACGGCATCGAGCACGCGTCGGCCTTCGCGTGACTGCATCAGCGAGATCGCGCCGCCCGCCTCCTGCGGTTTCACGATCGAGTAGCGCAGGCCATCGATCTCGCACAGCGCCTGCATCGGCTCGAGCGTCTCGTGCGTGCGCGCGAGCACCGCGATGTCGCCGAGCGCCGTGTCGGGCGCGAGCCGGCGCAGGCGCGCGATCTCCGCGGCGACGAGCTGCGCCTGCCGGTTCGCATCGGCGGGTGCGGTGATCAGCTGCACGCGACCGCGGTTCTCCGGATCGATGCTGCTCCATCGCCCGCCCGCTGGGTGATCGGCACGCCGCGCATCGATGCGGATCGGGTGATCGATCTTCATCCGGCCGTGCGCCGGCTGGATGACGTGATTGGCCGCGGTGATGATGTGCTGCGTCGAGCGGTAGTTCTCCACCAGATACGTGATCTCGGCGTCGTAGTCGTGCCGGAAGCGCCGGATGAACTCGACGCTGGCGCCATTGAACGCGTAGATGTTCTGGTCGTCGTCGCCCACTGCCATGAGGCTCAGCCGCCCGTCGGCATCGGGCAGTCGACGCCCCGCGAGCGCGCTCACCAGCGCGTACTGCACCCGGTTGATGTCCTGGTACTCGTCTACGAAGATGTACTCGTAGCCGGCGAGCAGCCGATCGCGCGCCTCGTCGGCATCGACGAATGCGTCGGAGCGACCCTCGAGCAGAGCGACCGCGTCGCCGAGCAGCTTGTCGAAGTCGATCGTTCGACCCTGCGCCTCCGATCCGGCGAGACTCGTGCCGGTGAGCCGCAACGACAGCGCGTGATAGGTCATCACCGTGACCCCACGCGCATCGTCGCCGACCAGCGCGAACAGGCGCCGGCGCAACTCGGCGGCCGCGCTGCGGTTGAACGCAAGCGCAATGATCCGCGAGCCTTCGACGCGTCCCACGCGCAGCAGCCACGCGATGCGATGCACGAGCACGCGCGTCTTGCCCGAACCCGGGCCGGCGAGCACCAGATGATTGCCGTGGTCGGGCTTCTTCACCAGCTCCTGTTGCACCGGGTTGCGCAACGCATCGACGATGCGCCGGTACGAGTCGTCGGTGGTCGCGAGCTCGAGCAGCTCGGTGCGACCCTTGAAGAACTCCTTGACGAAGCGCTTGCGCGGCCAGCTGAAGTAGGCGGCGACGAGCGCGAGCGCGCCGGCGGTCTTCTGCGCGCCGAGCTTCGCGTACTCGTGCATCACGTGCGTCTGGAACGTGCGCTCGCGGTAATGCTCCTGCAGCGGCGCATAGTCGTCCTTCAAAAAGCGGCGCTTCGGATCGTCACCGGTCATCTCGATCGTCATCGCCGCGCGGAACACGGCGCGGCCCTTGTCGAGCTGGATGACGTCGGTTTCGTGCAGATAGAGCAGCGCGTGCTCGAGCGCGGTCGCCGGTTCGCGCACGCTCGCGCGCAGATCGAGATCGGCGTCGATCGCGTCGAGCAGTTCCCTCGCCTTGCATTCGACGAGGTAGTGCGCCTGCCGGGTGTCCGCCGGAACCTTCGACATCAGGTGCGCGAGGACCACTCGCGAGACGGCACGCCGACGCTCGCAGATCTCGCGGATGTTCGGCCAGCTTCGATGCAATACGACGCGCAGGCTGTCGGCGCCGACCCTTCGCACCTGCATCGGGCTGCGCAGTTCGTGACCCGAGCCGAAGGGCTCGGTGAGCGTGCGGATGCACTTGTACAGCTGCGACGGGTTCACCGCCGGGTCGCCTTCGGGCAACTCCAGCCGGCGACGCAGCTCCGAGCACATCGGGCGGATGCTGAGCAATTGTGGCGTGCCGTCGACGTCGGCCTCGGGCGCCTGCTCGCTCATCCATTCCAGCAGCGCATGCTCGAAGCGGACGAGGCGCTCGAGCGCCTTGTCGGATGCGCCGGCCACGCCCTTGGTGACCGTGGCCGTCAAACCGAGATCGCTGGCGAGAATGCCCAGCTCCTCGAGCCCGTGCAGGATGCGGAAGCAATCCTCCGGCGCGATGCCGGCTTCGAGTTGCAGATCGTCAGTGCTCAGCCCGTCGGGTGCCGAGTTGCGGTAGAGCGCCGTCGCGACCGCCTCGTAGCGCTCGCGGTCGTCGTTCTTCAGCGCCGCCGACCGGATCTTCACGAGCGCTTCACCGAGCGACGCGATGCGCAGGCTCGCCGGAAACACGCGGCTGCGATTCTCGTTGCGCTTCAGAAAGCCGCTGCGCTCGAGCCACGCCACCGCCGTGTTGACCTTCGTCGTCGCGTCCGATGCGTCGACTTCGATGTCGACGCCCTCCGATTCGGCGAGCAGTTCCTTCGCCGACACGACGATCTCCGCGCTGCGAAAGCGCTGCGCGCGACGGCGGATGCCCTTGAGCAGGCCGACGAAGTCCCGATGATTCAGCTGCGAGCTTGCGGCCAGCCGGAACTGCGTCTCGACGTCCTTCTCGTCGAAGAGCAGGATGCATTTCGCCGGTTTGCCGTCGCGCCCGGCGCGCCCGGCTTCCTGGAGATAGCTCTCCAGCGAACCGGGAATGTCGGCGTGGATGACGACGCGGATATCGGGCTTGTCGACGCCCATGCCGAACGCGTTGGTCGCGGTGATCACGTCGAGCGCGCCGTCGAGGAACTCCTGCTGGATCTCCTTCTTCTCGTTCGGCTGCAGGCCGCCGTGGAAGCGCTTGCAGCGCAGACGCGCGCCGGCGATCAGCTCGGCATAGAGCTCGGTGCTCTTGCGACTCGAGCAGAAGACGACCCCCGCGCCGCCATGGCGCAATTCGCGCGCGAGCAGTTCGACGATGCGCTGCGCCTTTGCCGCCTGCTCCACCGGAACCACGACGTATTCGAGATTGTGGCGCTCATGACCGCCGAGGAAGGTCTGCAGCTCGAGCCCGAGCTCGACCTTGAAGTGATCGAGCAGATCGTCGACGACATCGGGCTTGGCGGTGGCCGTGAAGCAGGCGACCGGCGCGCCCTGTTCGGAGAAGTTCTCACGGATGAATCGCGCGACGTACAGATAGTCGGTGCGGAAATCGTGTCCCCACTTCGACAGGCAGTGCGCCTCGTCGAACACCCACGTGGCGATCTGTCGCAGGCGGATCGCTTCGACGAAACGCCGGTTGCGAAACTGTTCGGGCGAGACCAGCACGATGCCGGCGTCGCCGAGACGGATCTTGTCCAGCGCCGCCGTGCGCTCGGGCGCGGTGAGCAGGCCGTTGATCGTCACCGCGCACTGGATGCCGCGTGTGACCAGGTTGTCGACCTGGTCCTTCATCAGCGACTGCAGCGGCGAGACGATGACCGTGAGCTTGCCGCTGCGCCAGTAGTGCGCGAGCGCGGGTAGCTGGTAGCAGATCGACTTGCCGCCGCCGGTCGGCAGGATCGCGAGCAGGCTGCGGCGCTTCAGGCCGGCCTCGACGATATCGCGCTGCAGGGAGCCGCCGCTCGGGTTCGCGGGTTTCGTGCGGAACGCGGGCAGCTGGAAGTTCTGCAGCAGCAGGGATTCAGCGTTGTGCTGGTGCTTGCAGTAGCCGCATTCGGGGTGGCTGCAGTCGATCTCGCGCAATTCCCCGATGAGCGCCCGCACCTTGGGCACGGTGGCGTAGACCCACGGTGGCAGCACGGAGTTGCCGCCTGCGACGCGCAGCCACGCGAGGCTGTAGGCAAGAGCCCAGCGCAGTTCGGAATCTCCGCCGAGGTCGACGTGCAGCAACTGCTCGAGGCGCGCACGGCAGCACCGATCGGCAAACCCGCCGCGCACCGCGTCGCGCGCCTGCGCGAGGTCCGGCGGTGAGTCGTCGCGCAGCTTTCCGAAAATGCGGTTCAGCGCCGCGTCGTCGCGAAGCAGGAAATGCAGGACACCGATCCAGGCCGGATCGGCCGCATGCAACTGCGCGAACGCTTCGATCTCGTCGGCGAGCAGCTCGAGCGCAAGGCGCGCGTCCTTCAGCGGATCGTTGCGACTGTCCGAGACGAGCTTGTAGCCCTTGATCAGGCGGTGTACGGATTGCTCGGAAAAGCGAGCGGCGAGAGCTCGAGCGTGTCGACGATCGGGAGGTGCAGCCAGTCGAGGCCCGGGAACTGGGCTTCGAGCGCGGGGAGGTCGTGGCGGCGGAGGTTGTGGCCGACGATCAGCTCGGCGCCTTGGGCGAACTGGTTCAGGCGCTGGGCGACCGACTGCTGCGAGGCGCGGCCGGTGTCGAGCTCGAGCGTCGCGTCGCTGTCCGAGCGTGTCGCGCCGAGCTTGAAAATGCGGTCGTTCTTGGCGGGGTCGGATTCGACGTCGATCGACAGGCAGGCGAGACCTTCGAGGCTGCTGGCCGGGACGGTGCAGTGCGCTTCTTCGATCGGGGGCAGCGTGACTTGCATGGCGACGTGCGCACGTAACGCGATGCCTGCGCGAGGCCGTGGACCGATTTGCGAAATTATGGCTCGCGCGGCCCGGGATCGACGTGCGAGTTATGTGTAGTCCCCATTATTCGGATGTCGAAGCGTTCGTAGCAGGTTTCTCGGCTCAATGGGCAGTTTCCGACTTTCGACGGCGCAATATTCATCGCTCCGGCGGCCACTCGAGGCAACGTGCAAGACACGAAGAACGCGGATCGATACGCCGACACGGTCGTAGACCAGGAGGTAATTCCGATGAACGTCGGAGAGCCGCTGATCCAGGGCAAGCGCCGCACTTCGGTTCTCGGTGGCGATGTAATCGCGGATCGATCGCCGATCTGCCGTCGCTGCCCGGGTCCAAACCAGTCTCAAGAATCAGCGCCCGGACTCCCGCGCTGAATAGCCGAGCGCCAAGCGGCCGCTTCGGCCTCGACCTCCTCGTCGGGGACGACCTTGCCGGCATCGGCCTCGTCGATGCCCATCTGAACCTGTCGGCGGAACCAGGCGTCGTGCTCGGCCGTCTCGCGGGCAAGGATCGTCACCACAGCCCCTTCGGGCAATGCCTCGCCCTGAACGACGACCTTGCCGTCGATGACTGTCCCGGTCGCGATCCTCATGCAACCGATACTACCTCGCCCAACGACACCACGCGCGTCGTCGGAGGAGGTACCTGGATTGGCTTCGACGTCTCGCGGCGTAGCCCTGAATGCAACCCGGATCGTGCGGCTGGCAGGCAGGCGCAGACGAGGCGATGCGCACGCGGATAGTGACCTACGGGATTCGAAACAGTTCACCTCAGGCCGATTATTCGTGAAATGACTCGTTCGACGCGGATCGTCGGACGAATGAAGCCATTCGGGCTCTCGAAGGCCCCGAACGGGTTGGCGCGTCTTCACGTAGACAGCACGCTTCCGATGCGGCACCAAGCGACGCGGAGATGCGCCATCCACAAGACGCGTATAAGGTATTCGCCATTCCGGCAACCGATCGTCACGAACGGAGAACTTCGATGCGCAGCCGGATTGCCGCCGTGCTCGTCGCCGTCTTCCCCGGCCTGGCGCAGGCCGACGATGCGCTCTGGCGCCGGCTGAAAGCGGGCGAAAATCTCGTCGTCCTGATGCGCCACACCGAGTCGGGCGGCGGCAATGCGCTCACCTGGGACGAAACCGGCCGGTGCAGGGGCGAGTCGGTGCTCACCGCGAAGGGCAAGGCGCACGCACGCAGGATCGGCGAGGCCTTCGGTTCACGCGGTATCGAACCGACCGTCGTCAGCTCGCCGATGTGCCGCTGCCTGCAGACCGCGCGCGAGGCCTTCGGTTCGGTGCCGCTCACGGACGCCGATCTGCGCGAGGTGGCCAGCGCCGACGCCGCCCGCGCGAAGGTCCACGAGGCGCGAGCGCTGTCGCTGATCGCCGGCAACCGCGGCAGGACGCCGCTCGTGTTCGTCAGCCATCGGCCGAACATCGATCAGCTGACGATGGAACTGATCGCCGACGGCGAACTGCTCGTCGGTCGCGCGAACGAACGCGGCGAAATCGAGGTGCTCGGCCGGATCACCGTGCCGTGACGACCGTGCGCCTCCGTGGTCCCGACTGTTCGGTTGAATCGTTCGTAGCGGATTTCCCGGCTGGACGGATTATTTCCGGCTTTCGGCAGCGCAATACTCGTGGTTCGGTCGCAAAGGAAGCCGCCTGAGGGAACTGCCCGACACGCACGAGTAGTCGCGGCGTTGTAGCAGCCCGAGCCGGCGTCGGGCCTGGACACTACCCAAAGAAGCTCGATCGTTCAGCCGAGCGACGACCGGGGGCGGGTGTGGCAACCTGGGCACGATCAGCCGTCTTGCATTTGAGAGAGGTGAGATGCCGAGGACGTTGGAAGCCCTGCAAGCCGAAGTCATGCGGTTGTCGTCAGCGGACCGCGCGCGCCTTCTCGACAGACTGGTCGCCAGTCTTGACGTCGACGCCGAGGCAGAGGCTGCCTGGGACGAACTGGCGGACGAAAGAGAGGCGGAGTTACGTTCCGGAGGCGCCACTGCCGTTCCCCTTGACGTCGCCGTCGCAAGGCTGGAGGCCCGCTTCAAGGGATGAAGGACACCCTTCACCCCCAGGGCCGAGCGAGACCTTCTGGATGCTGCGGCCTTCCATGAGCGCGAAGGCTCGCCTGCGCTGGCCGCGAGGTTCATCGCCGAATTCAAGCGCTTGACGGCCTTGCTGATCGAGCAGCCCGAGATCGGCGCTTGCCGCAGCCGCGGGCGTCGCGGCTTTACGATGAAGATCTTTCCGTACACCGTGATCTACCGACTCGACGTCGACGAAATCCGGATTCTGGTCGTAAAGCACGACAATCGGCGCCCGGGATACGGTCGTAAACGCTCGTAGCGCAAGCGCGATCCGTCGATGACATCGAAGATCCGTTCCGGACGAACCAGATACCGGCGCGCCTGCTGCGGGGCCTTGCACTTGCACGGCCGCCAGTGCTTGCAGTGGACGAGGAACGTCTCGCCGCCCTTGTGCAGTTCTGTGGCCCATGGCGCCGCCATCGAGCCGCGTCACGAACAAGGACCAGACGTCGCGAGCCGCGTCGAGCGCAACCGCCGATAGCGTCGCCTCGTAGGCGCGTTCAAGCACGGGAGTGGCGAACGTGCCGGGCGACATCGGACTTATGATCGTCGGACGCCTCGGCCAACTATCCATACCTGCTCGGAGCACGCAATGAAAAAACCGGTCTGTGTGATTGCCGGAGTCGGCGAAGGCAACGGCGCCGCGCTTGCGCGAGCCTTCCATCGAGAAGGCATGGCGGTGGCGCTCCTCGCGCGCGGCACCTCGTTCACGACGAGCCTCGCCGCGGAACTCGGCGAAGCCCGCGCTTACGCGTGCGACGTCACCGACGCCGCAGCGGTTCGCGACACCTTTGCGCAAATCCGCTCCGACCTCGGCGAGCCTTCGACCGTCGTCTACAACGCCGGGTCCGGGGTCTGGGGGGACGTCGAAGCGATCGATCCGCGGGCCTTCGAGGACGCCTGGCGCGCCAATGCATACGGCTCGCTTCTCGTGAGCCAGCAGGTGATCCCGGCGATGAAGGCAGCCGGATCCGGCACGATCCTTTTCATCGGAGCGACCGCCTCGCACCGTGGCGGCCCCCGGACCGCGGCTTTCGCGCCCGCCAAGGCGGCACAACGCAGCCTGGCCGAGTCGATGGCGCGAAGCCTTTGGCCTCACGGGATTCACGTCGCGCTGATCGCGGTCGACGCGGTCGTGGATCTGCCCCGTACCCGACGCAACATGCCCGACAAGCCGGACAGTTTTTTCCTTCAGTCGGACGACATGGCGGCTTCGGCGGTCTGGCTGTCGAAGCAGCCCCGGTCGGCGTGGACCTTCGAGATCGACGTGCGGCCGTTCGGCGAGAAATGGTGACGGGGGTCGCGAGCGGTCCAGGCGAGCTGCGCTCGCAGCCGGCCCATCAACTTCGCGGATCAATTGCCCGCGTCCCCTTGCACGCCGGATAGCGCGAGCAGCCCCAGAACGCGTTCCCCGCGTTCGCCCCCCGTCTTGCACTTCGACGAACCATGCCCGAGCCGCAGGAAGGACATCGCGGCGTGCTTTCCGACACAACCGCGGCATTCGGCGCCAAATTCGCTCCGCGCACGTCGGTCGACGCCTTCGCCGACTGCACCCGATCGATCATCCGCACCAGCCGCTCGCCATCGACGAGTTCGACGTTGCGCCCCGCGGCAAACGCGCGCGCCTCGCCCGTGAACCGCCCCGACGTCACGACGAACCCGCCCGCCGCGCCCCTCGCCGCCATCGCCCCGTACAACTCGCGCACGACCTCGACGCCCACCTTGTAGGCCCGCCACTGCTTGCACTGGACGAGGAAGGTCTCGCCGCCCTTGTGCAGCTCGAGATCGACGCCGCCGTCCGCGCCCGCGCCGCCCGTCTCGACGACGCGATATCCGTCGAGACGAAACGCCTCGCCGACGAGCATCTCGAACTCGCGCCACGACATGCGGGCGACCGCGCCGGCCGCGTCGTTCCTCGTCGCGTCCTGCACCAGCGACCTGCGTTTCGCCCGCCGCCACGCGGACACGCCCGCGCCCAGCAGGCAGATGAACGGGACGAGATACCGGCCGATCGACGCGGCGGTTCCCTGAAGCACGGCCACGGCGTGCTCGCCCGCCCGCACACCCGGCGACGGAGCGGCCGGGCTCACGGCGAACGAACCGAGCCAGACATACGCGAGTACCGCGAGGCCGACCCCGGCCCACCAGGGAAGCATCGCGACGAGATCGACGAGGTCGTCGAAAGCGCCGCCTGACCGTCTTCGTGCCATCGAGGGCTCCTGTGCAGCCGCAGCGTTCGTTGCGGGTTCAGCCGAAAGGACCGCTTCGAGGTGTACGTCCGGAGCCGGTCGCCCTCACAGCCCGAGGCGGCCGAACGGCGCGATCGGCCGCTTCGACGGGAGTCGCCGACGCGTCAATCCACCGCTCGTGAATTAGAACACTTGACTTAGACAGTCATGGTGATACAAATACGTCATGGCCACCCCCGACACCCGTCACTTCCGCTTCGACGAGCTCTGCGCGCTGGCCGAACTCCCGCCGCGCACCGTGCGCTACTACATCCAGCTCGGCCTGGTCGACCGGCCCATCGGCGAGACGCGCGCGGCGTACTACACCGGAGAGCACCTGGCGCAGCTGCTGCAGATCCGCAAGTGGACGCAGGCCGGGCTCTCGCTCGAACGCATCCGCGAGCTGCTGCAGGGCGCGCCGCCCGAGGTGCCCGCCCGGCCGCGCGGCGCGGGCACCGTCGAAGTCTGGTCGCACCTCGTCGTCGCCGACGGCGTCGAGCTGATGGTCGACCCGTCGCGCGCCGGCCTCGGCCCCGAGCAGGTGCGCGCGCTCTTCGCCGGCGTCGGCGAGGTGATGCAGCGAATCCGGCACGACGCGGACACGAACCGCAACACGAACCGCGACAAACACCGCAAAGGGAAGGAGCGCAGCCAATGAACCTGTACGAACCGGCGCTGATGCGCACCGGCAACGGCCAAGCCGTTCCGCTCATCGAAGTCACCGGCACCGCGCGCGCCGACGGGCTGCTGCTGCAGACGACGTTCCGTCAGCGCTACGCAAACCGCTTGCTGGACAACATCGAGGCCGTCTACACGTTCCCGCTGCCGCACGGCGCGGTGCTGCTCGGCCTCGCGTTCACGCTCGGCGAGCGTCGACTGACGGGCGTCGTCGCCGAGCGCAAGGAGGCCGAGGAGCGCTACGAGGAAGCGATCGACGAAGGCCACTCGGCGGTGCTGCTCGAGCGCAGCGCCGACGGGCTGTACACGGTGTCCGTCGGCAACCTGCTCGCCGGCGAGGAAGCGACGGTGGAGGTGCGCTACGGACAGCTGCTGTCGTTCGTGCAGGGGCAGGTGCGCATCGCGATTCCGACGGTGATCGCGCCGCGCTACGGGGACGCGGGCGCCGCCGGCCTCGCGCCGCACGCGGCGCCCGAAACCGACCTCGGCGCCGACTACCCGGCGCACTTCGTCGTCGAACTCGGCGGGGAGCTGGCGAACGGCACCGTCGCCTGCCCGAGTCACGCAACCGAGATGCGACGCGTCGACGAGCGCCTTGTCGTCGAGCTCGAAGGCCGGCTCGACCGCGATTTCGTCGTGACGATCGACGGACTCGCCGGCCGCCCCCTCGCCACGGTCGCCCCGGACGGCGACGGCTGGGTCGCGCTGGCGTCGTTCCTGCCGACGCTGCGCGCGACGGCGAACGAAGCGTCGCTCTCGCTGAAGGTACTCGTCGACTGCTCGGGCTCGATGAACGGCGACAGCATCGAGCAGGCGCGCCAGGCGGTTGCCCGGCTGCTGCATCGATTGAGCGCGCCGGATCGCGTTTCGGTGAGCGCGTTCGGATCGAGCGTCGTGCACCAGCGCGACGGGCTACGGGCGCTCGACGAATCGCATCGCGGCGAATGCCTGCGCTGGACGCAAGCGCTGCAGGCCGATCTGGGCGGAACGGAGATGCACGGCGCGCTCGCGTCGCTCTTCAAAATTGGCGGCGAAGCAGGACGCGACGCGGACGTCTTCCTGATCACCGACGGCGAGGTGTGGAGCACCGAGGAGATCATCGAGCTGGCGCGGTCGCGCGACCAGCGCGTGTTCGTGTTAACGACGGTGCAAAACTGACCCACTGCGTCGGCTGAAATCTGACCCACCTGGGAGACGATGGCGGCTTTTTCGCGAAGCCGCCGATGCTGACCCAGGAGCAGGCAGTGGAGATACGAGTGTTGGCCCGACGAGGCGTCGGGATTCGAGAGATTGCGCGGCAGCTCAGCTGCTCGCGCAACACGGTGCGTCGGTACCTGAAGGACGAGACAGCGAGCCGCTACAAGCCGCGGCCATCGCGGGAGTCGAAGCTCGAACCGTTCAAGCCCTACGTGCTCGAGCGCATCAAAGCGGCGCGCCCCCACTGGATTCCGGCGGCGGTGCTGCTTCGCGAGCTGCAAGAGCGCGGATACATCGGTGGGCTCACGCAGCTCAAGGCGTGGCTTGCGCCGATGAAGTGCGCACAGCCGGAGCCGGTGGTTCGTTTCGAGACGGCGCCCGGCGAGCAGATGCAGGCGGACTTCACCGTCGTGCGCCGGGGCGGCGACCCGCTGCTGGCGCTGGTGGCGACACTCGGTTACTCGAGAGCGAGCTTCGTGCGATTCTCTCGACGCGAGGACTTCACGTCGCTGTCTACTGGCCTGGTCGGCGCGTTCGAGTACTTCGGCGGTGTGCCCGCGCAGGTGCTGTTCGACAACGCGAGCACCGTCATTACCGAGCGCGATGCATACGGCGAAGGCCTGCACCGTTGGCACTCGGGGATGCGCGAGCTGGCCAACACGTACGGCTTCGTGCCTCGGGTGTGTCGCCCGTATCGAGCCAAGACCAAGGGCAAGGTCGAGCGGTTCAACGGCTACTTGAAGGGCAGCTTCGTCGTCCCGCTCGCGGCGACGCTAAAGGCCGGCGGCTTGCGGCTTGATGTCGACACCGCCAATCGAGCAGTGTTGCGTTGGCTCGATGAAGTAGCCAACTGCCGTGTTCACGGAACGACCGGCGAACGGCCCGACCGTCGCTTGGCCATCGAACGAAACGCGCTGCTTCCGCTACCGAGGCAAGCCAGTTCGACGTTGCAGGCGAGCCGCCCCGTATCTCGCCCGACACCTGTCGAGAGCTTGCAGCATCCGCTGTCGACCTACGACGCGCTGCTCGTCGGAGCCGCGGCATGAGCGAGCTGCAACACCTGCGGATTGCAGCGCATGCAGAGTCGCTGAAGCTCGAGCGCATCGCCGCCGACTGGCCAGCCATTGCCCAAGACGTCGCTCGTGCAGAAGGCAGCCTCGCCGACTTCCTCGAGCGGCTGCTTGTTGCCGAAGCCGACGCTCGAACCGAGCGCCAGCGCTCGACTCTGATGAAGCTCGCCACGCTGCCAGCAGTCAAGACGCTGGAGCAGTTCGACTTCAGCTTCGCCTCGGGCGTTCCACGAGCGCAGGTCACCGAGCTGGCGGGTCTTGCGTTCGTCCAGCGCACAGAAAACGTCGTCTTCCTCGGACCCTCGGGCGTCGGCAAGAGCCACCTCGCCATCGCGCTGGCGTACCGCGCTGTCATGGCGCGCATCAAGACGCGCTTCATCACGGCTGCGGACCTGATGCTGCAGCTGGCCACCGCCAAGTCGCAGGGGCGACTCAAGGAGTACTTCAACCGGGCGATTCTCGGTCCGCGCCTGCTCGTGGTCGATGAACTTGGCTATCTGCCGTTCGGGCGTGACGAGGCCAACCTGTTCTTCAACGTGGTGGCGAAGCGCTACGAGCGCGGCTCGATGGTTCTCACAAGCAACCTGCCGTTCGCGCAGTGGGGCGCCGCCCTCGCCGACGACAACACGCTCACGGCAGCGCTGCTGGACCGGTTGCTGCACCACGCGCACATCGTGCAGATGAGCGGCGAGAGCTACCGCCTCAAGGACAAGCGACGGGCCGGGCAGACCCGGCCGCGGACCAAAGTAACGACCGACTGAGACCCGCCAGAAAAAAGTCCAGGTGGGTCAGATTTCAACCGACGATGGACACGGAAAGTGGGTCAGATTTCAACCGACGTTGACATGTTCGTCGTGGCGGTCGGGTCGAGCCCGGCGGAGAGTCTGCTCGTGAGGTTGGCGCAGGAGACGGGCGGCGCGGCGGAGTTCGTTACGCCGAAGGAGTCAATCGAGGATGCGCTGATGCGGTTGCTGGGGCGGTTGCGACAGCCGCGAGCGAAGGATGTACGGGTGCGGTGGCCGGTCGAGCCGGAGTGGACGGCGCCGGTGCAGCGGGCGCTGTTCGACGGAGAGACGTTGCATGCGATGGCGCGGTTTGGGGCGCGGCCGGAGGGTGAGATGGTGCTCGAGTGGTGCGACGAAAGAGCGCAGGCGCACCGGTTGTCGCTGCCCGATCAACGCACACAGGCGCCCATAGCGGACGATGCAGTACCTCGCGTTGCTGCGGGCCTCGCAATGACATTGATCCCCGAACGCGAACAGGGAGCGTTCGCGCAGCACTATCAGCTCGTCACGTCTCTCACCTCGATGGTGCTCGTGCTCGAGCGCGACGAAGGAGAGCGCAACGAGGCGCTGCCGACGAGCGTGAAGGTGCCGCAGATGCTCGCGGCGGGATGGGGAGGCGCTGGATCGGTTCTGGCTGCGTCGATGCATTGCATCAGTCCGGGGCTGTATGACGCAAGTTGCGACATGGACGTAGGCTCCTTGCAGTCCCCCAACGTGCCCCTGTCGGACGCGCTCGAGCAGTACTCGCAGCCGGGGCTGGACTACTGGTTCTGCACACACTGGCAACCCTCAGGCGGCTCACCGAAAATCGCCTCGCTCGCAGGTATCGTCCCGGAAGAATGGATCGATGTGCTGCGCGAGCTGGCAGCGAAAGGCGAAGCGGATGAACCGGCGTTGGTCGCCTGGGTGATCATCGAATTCATGAGCCGTACGCCCAAGCAAGGGGGCCTGGATCGGGCCGCGTTGCGCGACTTGCGACGAGCGGCGCGCCGCGTTCCCGATTGCGTCGCAGTCGCGTTGCGTGCCCGGTTGCAGGCGCCAGCCCAGTCGAAGGCGTGACGCACATCCCCAGGCGACACTTGTATGCGGGGCCAGCCGGCGACTGCAGCGTCCACAGAGCCGGCAGCCGGACTCGGGCGATCGCCCCTTAATGGCGGAGTCACCCTGGCCGGCGACGATTTCGACTCGCATGGAGAAAGCAAGTCCATACTAACCTGCCTGCCCGGGCAAGGTGACTCGCGAAAGCGGATGCGGCCTGTCAGCTGGATCTATGGCGGCGGCATAGTGCTACCGGGGCTCGAGGCTCGCCGCGAAGCAGAAGTCCTTTTCTTGGTGCCCGGTTGACATCAGACCACCCGCGTTTGTTGAACCACGCGCGGCGACACCAGGTTAGCGATGTCCCCAAGAAGGGGACGCAGTTTTTCGGGATCGGCTCGAGCGATCGCCATATCGATCTGAGACGACCAGTGCTCATCCCTGTACAAACTCGCCGCGCGCTCCAAGATTTCTCTTGCCGCGCGATCTCGGATTTCCTGTGCAGGCGCCGATCCGCGCGACAGATGAGCCGCAAGCGCCGTTCTGAACTCCGAGGCCTGCTCATCCCCAACCATTACTGCGAATGCAGCGAGCCCGCAAAGACCTCTTTCCAGAATGCCCCATCCTGTTTGATATTTCCCGCCCTTGAACGTCCAGGACAAGAGGCTCTCGCCGATTTCCTTCGCAATTTCATCGCAGCCGCGCTTGCGTGCGCCTATTGCGGCTTCGAACAACGTCTCCGTCATCTGGAAGTTCTCAACGAACGAGACCGATTCCTTGTCATCTGGAACCCATGTCAATGTCGCGATCAACCAACGCGCATGCCTCTGCAGTCCCTCTCGGCTGTGATGGTCACATGCGGGCGCATTCGACACGGCCAGCAAGATTTCCGTCACGCCGGTGATCCAGTGAATCATGTCAAATGCGAAGTGAGACTTCGCCTTTACGGCTTCGAGAAGGAGCTCTTTCTCCGTTTGATAAAGGCCGTCTGCCCAACGCTCGATGTTCCGTATGACTGATTGGACGTCCGTGTTGTCCGGTTGCGCCTCAGAGATCGCGTTCGCCAATGCCGTAAGCCGCGACCTCAAGCTTTGCATGCTCGTCGACGAGTAGTACGGTCCCAGGAACGTGCTGTGACTGCTCGACAGTGGAGTCTCTGGTACGTTGAGAAATAATTTCGCCACCAAAGCAACATCTCGTCGGACTTCCCCAACGGCGAAGTGAATGTCACGGCTCCCCGAGCGAAGTAGGTCAAAGGTGAGATTCGCAAGCTGCGTCATGCCTTCCATCGTCACAGGGCGGTAATCCTCTTTCGCGCAGCCAGTACACGCGATCAAAGCAATTTTTTCGCTGAGCGTAGCTATGTCGTTAGGATCTCCATGCGCGAGGATATATTGCGCAGACTGCCCCATGAGCCGTTGCCCCTCCAATAGAACATCGGCCATACCATGAGGAACTACGGACTGCACCGCGCTCGCGAGGTATCCTGCCGAGAGCTGCGCGTGGCTTTTCGAGGCATGCGGGCTGGAGTAATCAATCCCGAGATACACCCGGACGAGTGCCGCCATTGCCTGTAGTGTCTGCTCGATCTGCTCCTCATCTCGGCGCGCAACCCCACCCTGCAGGTTTTGCCGAAGGTGCTCCAACGTGTCGTTGATGACGCTGTCGCTGGAGAAAGGATTGTCGACAAAGGAATTGTTGGCGTAGAACGTTTTCCCCTTGGAGTCGATGTAGGCAGCATTGATGCCAACGACGGCGTTCAGTGCAGCGCCGGAAACTTCGTAATCTCCCTGCTCCGCATAACGCCGAGCAAACGACATGGCATGCCGAACCGCTCGTTTGGTGCCATCGGTCCATCGATTGTTGATCTGAAAAAATGCGGTACGGGCCAAGTCGTGCGTGGAGTCCAATTCTGATGACGTGGCACTTGCGCTTTCATCACGCTCAAGCAGCGGCATCGCGCGCTGAGCGCGTCGAGCCCATGCCCGCAACTCCTTACGAGTGTCTTGAATGAGTATGCCGAGTTGCTGCAATGGATTGATGAGAACCAAAGCGCGCCGATAGGCGTACATGAACGAAATCAGAATGAATACGACCGCCCATGAGGCTGCGAGCACGACCTGGGCCAGCCGGGCCTGATCGACAACAGTCGACAGCGTTGCGACACCTATAGCCAAGAGGAACGCCAACGCGAATGCGCCGAGCAGCTTTCTATCTGCACTCAGACGGTGAAATAGCCCGTGAGGCATACGCTCGATGTTCACCTGCATGGCAAACAGTACGAGCGAGGTAACGATCGCAGCAGCTCCTATCAGCGCGCTTCCCACATTTAGGATCAGACTGCGCAAACTCTCGAGTGCGGGTCCGGTCGAGTAATAGCTTACAAGCACATTCTGGAGGACTGGAGATAGCTTGGCCGTTGCAGATACGAACAGGAGAAGCACAGCAAAAAAAACGACAATGCCGTATTGAAGCTTCCACACTCCAAGCTGGTATTGGGTTATGTATGTGTGCTGCCACAATGCTGCGATTCGTCTTGCGACCGCCTTCCGCATGCGCTTTACAGCGGCGTCGATGTTAGATCGCCAGGACATGAGCAGTGACTACCTATCCTTCAAGGCAACAAACTGGTTACTCGGGCCTTCCGATCGGAGGTCGAGGTTTGGGCTGTTCGACATCACGTAGGCCAGGGGCCGCGTCAGGGTGAACGGGAATAGCACGGGCAGCGACTGCAGGCTGGGTACTGAAACGGGCTTGCCGGCGTAGCGCACAGCGGCCTCGATCAACCAAGCCGTGAGTTCGTCGTTGTCGACCGCTGTTGGCGCCAGCCGGATGACGCGCTTGCCTTTCTCAACCCTCTCGACTGCTCCCCAGCTCGCCTGGCTCTGGATGACCATGTTGGTCATGCGCCGGGTGCCTTCGCGCTCGCCATAGGTTTCACTCATGCGCCGATGGACCTCAGCGGACGCGCAGTCGCCCTGAATGGCGGACAGGCGGCCCACCAGCTCAGCCACCTTGCCAAAGAACGGGTACGTCGCTACGGACATGCCCCAGCACAGCGCCGCGACCGGTATGTCCGGCTGCGACTTGTGGATTGCCACGCCGCGATCCGCGTAATCGACCAGTTCGGCGCGCGGCTCCAGCCACAGCCGATTCAGTACGGTGCGTGTTTTCTTTTTGGCTTCCACGCCAAGCTCGGCTGCATCGAGCAGTGCATCCAGATCATCTAGCCCAGCCACGCCCGCACGAATATTCAGTGCTGCAGCCGCCCAATCAAGCTGAATGAACCGATCAAAGCCTATTTTTGGGGCTGATGAATTCATTCGGTACCAATCACATAACTGACTTTCACAAAGGGCACGATCAATTCTTCGACCGATACCCCGCCGTGGACCACCACCTGCTCGCCCTCCGGCACAAAGGCGGTTCGTCCGCCTGCGAATAGGGGCATGAAGTTCGCGGGTAGTCCAGCGATGTCCAACCTCACCGTGTTGGGATAGGCCGCAGCGGAATCGGCCAGCAATGGCTCACTCCGGTAGACCCGCACGCGCTCACCGCGCGTCTCGGCAATTACGCCCTGGTTGGGTCTGCCGACGCCGGTGGACTCCACGTTGCCGTGGTCCGCCGTGAGATAGATGTGGTACCCCTTGTCCAGCAGCAGCGAGAACAACCGGTCGACGAAGCCGGTCGTCAACCAGTTGCCGATCCACATCGCCACGTCTTTCTTGGACCGCTCCTTGTGGAGCCGGTCATCCACCTCATCGATGACCAGGCCCACCACCTTCGGGCGCCGGTCGCTCAAGTCCGCCTCAAGCACATCCAGTTGATCAATCTGGCGCAGCGCGCGTCGGTACATCACCTCATTCGAGTTGACGCCTTCGTTTTGCCAGAACGCCTTCCACAAGGATTCCTCCTTGTCCGTCCGGTCGATGGAGTCATCGAGCTCACGCGGTTTCAATCCAGAAAACAGCGCCTGGCGCGACACCGATGTCACGGTCGGCAGCCATGCGAATGCGGTTCCCTCGTCGAACGCGAAGCGCTTGGTAGTGGTGATCAGGCGCTCCCGGATCTGCACCCACTGGTCGAAGGCCAGTCCGTCGAAGACCAGCAGAGCCACCTTGGTTTCCCCTGCGGATCGCCGATGGCGCAAGAAGCGCGGCACGTGGTGAACCATCACCGGCCCTTTGGTCACCGGCTGCAGAATCAGGTCGGCGTAGTGCTTGGCTGCGACCCAGGCTTGCAGATGCTCGTCCGATTGCGCCTGCAAGGTGTTGATCCGCTCCCGAATCACTGGCAGGTGTTCGCTGCCTTCCGTGCCGGGCAGGCCATGCGTGCGAGCCAGGATCTCGCCGTAGCGCTTGGCGAACTCGCTCCAGTCCTTGTGCGAGGAGGCGGCCGTGGGCGTCGTCTCGATCAGGCCATCGATGCCCTTGAGCACCAAGGCCTGCAATGCCGCTGGGTCCTGGACAATCCCCGCCTTGATCCAACTCGGCATCCCCGCCGGTACGCTGTGCACTGCCAGCGGATGCAAGCTGCCGTCGAGGAACATGGAATCGACCAGCACCTGCACATCGGAGTGGTCGAACGGAATCTCGATCTTGGCAACGTAGTCTGGCGGCGGCGGTTCGCCCGTGCGCGTGCCATCCAGCCCCAGGGTCGTCAGGTAGCGGTACCACGCGTCCTGCACCACACGCAGCAGCGCACTCTTGGACGCCAACCATGTGGCGACGGGCAGATCCGTGAACAGCCCCTTGCCTTGAATGATGCCTGCCGCGTGCTGGGCGAACAGGGGCGGCAACGAACGGTTGGCGAAGTGCATCCGCAGCAGCTCGCGCCAGAAGTCCACCGGAGTGCGGATCGACCTTGGCGCCAGTTGGTAGACGTGTTCGAGAATGAAGTCCTTGGACTCGCTCTCGCCGCGCGCTGACTGCAACTCGGTCTGGTGGGCATGAAACAGCCCGGCAAGATGCTCCGGCTCCACTTGCTGTACCGCGCTGTAAGACAGCTTGGGGAACAGATCGGCAAGGCTGAGGCGCACCACACGACCGTGATGCACGATGTCCCACGGCAACGCATTCGCGTCGGCGCTACGCAGATGCAGCACCAGCGAGGGCGCTGGCCCTTGCTCACCCCGATCCCAGGCGGCGCGATAGCGTTCCTCATATTCCGCGCGGAAGGCGAACGGGTCTTCGTACAGCATCAGCTCGAAGCCGCGACCGCGCAGCTCAGTCAACAGCTTCTCGTCGAGCAACACATCGTCAGGGTCGCACGCCACCCACAGTCGGGTGAGATCGGCCGTGAAGTGGCTCAGGATGCGTTCCGTCCAAAGGCTCATGCATCACCTCCGACGCGCACCATCATCACGGCATTCAAATCCGGCACGCTGGCCTCCATGTCATCGAGGGCGGCCATGCGTGCCTCGTGTTCTTGTTGCAGTCGCTTGCGCCGATGCTCACGCACGGCGGGCAGGCCGATTCGCCCAATGGCCTGGCCTCGGGCCTCAAAGGCATACACCGCACGCTCGCGTTCTTCCTTCAGCCGGGCGCGGTGTTCGGTCAACAGTTCGGTGAAGATCCGTTCGCCCTGGGTACTGGCGGTGGCATGCGATGCCTCGAACCACTTCACCGACTCCTCGGCGCCCGTCACGGCATACACGTCTACGGTTTCAGTGAGCAGCAGATCCCAGACGCGCTTGGCGGTCGGCACAAAGGGGCGGCCTTCCTCGTTGATGAACACGGGCAGGAAGCGCTTCCGGCTCAAGCCTTCAGCCGCCAGACTGATCTCCCACAGCGACCAGATGCCGCGTACCGAATCCGGCAGCCCGGTCACGCGGATCACCGGCAGCGGCTGCCCGGCGACAAAGCGCGGCAGCTCGCTGATCACCGCCCGAGCGCGCGGGTCTTCCATCGTGACCCATTCCAACTCCTGGTTCTCGTCGGCCGTGCGGGCGTCAAAACAGGTCTGCGCCGACTCGCTGCCGTCTGCCCATTTCACCCGCCACGCATTCCCCACCTTGGTGGCCGAGCCACCACGGGCGGCCAGCCCGCTGGTGATGGCACGCTCCAGCCAGAACTGCGCCGGGTGGTCGCGCCACTTGCGGGCATCGTCGGCATCCAGATCATGTTCAGTGGTGAGCAGGTCGCTGTTCTTCTTCGACTCCGCCAGGGTGGATCGCAGCTGCGACACCACCGCGTCGCACTCCTGTTCGATGGCGTCCGGGTTCTGCAGGCCATGCACGAAAAGCTCGTCGAAGATCGGGTCGGCCTCGACCGAATCCATCACGTCGGCCGCCTTGTCGACGCCAAATTCCTGCGCGATGACCTCGAGCTTTTCCTCCAGCACCTGACGCACCCGATGCTCCACGGTGTCTTCGAGCACGAAGTTGATGGCGCGGACCACGTGCTTCTGTCCGATACGGTCCACCCGGCCAATGCGCTGCTCGATCCGCATCGGGTTCCACGGCATGTCGAAGTTGACGATGACGTGGCAGAACTGCAGGTTCAGACCTTCACCGCCGGCGTCCGTCGAGATCAGCACGCGCACATCCTTGGAGAACGCCTGCTGCGCGCGGGTGCGCGCTTCCAGATCCATGCTGCCGTTGAGCGTCGCTACCGAGAAACCCCGGCTTTCTAGGTAATCCGCCAGCATCGCTTGCGTTGGCACGAACTCGGTGAAGATCAGCACCTTCAGCGCCGGGTCGCCTTCCTCCTGCTGCAGCTTGTAAATCAGCTCCAGCAGCGCCTCGGCCTTGGCATCGGTGCCAGCGGCCTCGGTTTCCCGCGCCAGCTCCAGCAGCATCTCGACTTCGGATTTCTCCAGTTCCCAGCCACTGGACTGCATGGCCAGATCCACCTGGGACTGGCCATCGAGGTCCGCCCACTCATCGGCGCTGGTGTTCTCGAACAGGTTGGCCTGCGGCTGTGGTGCTTCGAGCAAAGCCTGGCGCTTTTCCAGCGTAGTGCGGATGGCTGCCGTACTGGAGGTCACCAGCCGCTGCATCAGGATCATCAAGAAGCCGATGTGGCGCTGCTTGGCCGCCATAGCCTGGTTGTAGCCGTGGCGTACATAGTCGGTCACCGCCTCGTACAGGCGCTGCTGCGAGCCGTGTCGGGCCTGCCAGGCAACCGCCTGCAACCGGGTGACACGCGGCTTGAACAGCGGCTGGCCCTCGGCATTGATGGACACACGCTTCTCGGTGCGGATCACGAAGGGCCGCACCCGGTCACGGCTGACGCTGCTCTCGTCCGGGAAGGCGTCGCGGTCCAGCAACTGCATCAGCCGCATGAACTGGTCGGTCTTGCCCTGGTGCGGTGTGGCCGACAGCAGCAAGAGATAGGGCGACGCTTCGGCCAGCGCCGCGCCCAGCTTGTAGCGGGCCACCTGCTCGGTGCTGCCGCCCATGCGGTGGGCTTCGTCGATGATGACCAGATCCCACGACGCTGAGATCAGGTCCTCGAAGCGCTCGCGGTTGTAGGTGTTGAGTTGCTCCAGGCTCCAGCCGCGACGACTCTCCATCGGCTTCACCGAATCGAGCGAGCAGATCACCTGGTCGTGCATGCGCCACAGGTTCTCTTCCTCGCCCGCGCCGCCACTGCGCCACTGCCGGAAGGCCGCCAGCTCGGACGGCTCGATGAACTGGAACTTCTCGCCGAAGTGCAGGCGCATTTCGGCCTGCCACTGGCGCACCAGTCCCTTGGGCGCCACCACCAGGATGCGCTTCACCCGGCCACGCAATTTCAATTCGCGCAGCACCAAGCCGGCCTCGATGGTCTTGCCGAGACCCACCTCATCGGCCAGCAGGTAGCGAATGCGGTCGCGGCTGATGGCGCGGTTCAGCGCATAGAGCTGGTGCGGCAGCGGCACCACGCTGGACTGGATGGGCGCCAACAGCAGGTTGTCCTCCAGCGCATCCAGCAACTTGGCCGCCGCCGTGGTGTGCAGGATCTGCTCCACGCTCGGGCGCACGCTTTCCAGCGAGGCCAGATCCACAGCCCGGGCTCGCACCACCGCGTCCTTGGCGGGCAGCCACACGCGGTAGGCGACCTCGCCCCACACGTCCTGCCGCTCGATCACGCGGCAGGGCGATGCCTGCCGGATAAACCAGCACCAGTCGCCGATGGTGAACCCGCCGCCGGCCATGTTCAGATCCCGTCTTCGGTACGGGTCAGCGCGAGGTCGTAGAGGGTGAGCAGCTTCTCGTCCTCTTGCAGCGCTTCGTCGGGTACCTTCTTCGCGATGTCGATGATCGTCTGGTAGTCCTTATTGCCCCACGCGGCCCTGAAGCCAGCGCGCAGCGCTTCCAGGCGGAACTCCTTCAGACGGCGACCGGTGAACGCTCGATAGTGGTCAAACTCCTTGAGCAGCGCCTTATCGCGTTTCTTCTCCAAGTCTTGTGCTTTGTTCGGGTCTGGCACATACCAGCGATCCTTGGCCTTGGCCACAAGGGCTGGACTGTTTTTCTCCAAACCGCGCAGATCCTTGTGATTTGTAGACAGATAACTGTGGATCTGGCTTGGCACCTCGCCAGTGCCATCGTATTGAATGAAATTGTCCTCAAGCAAGGCGGAAAGCTCTGGCTTGGACTCATGCTTCTTCCAAGCCGCACCCAGTTGGCTGATGAATTCAGGATGCACCTCTTGGTACGTTGACGGCCTCCGTTTTAAATAGTCCGTCAGCCAGTCAATAGCGCTGCGTTCGTCTGAAACGAACATTTCCATTTGCGGCGCCACTGCAACCTGCAGTCGCTTTTTATCGTACTCGGCGACTTGATCAGACAGAAAAACCATTCCATCGCGCTCAATAAATCGCTGAGCCAGTCCGGCCTGAAATTCCTGTGTCGACATTGGTACCGGCACGTTATGTCGGACAAACCAAGCAACCATCCGATCAAAGATGATTCGCGGATCGCGCTCGGCAATAAACTCCAGCTCGCTACCTTTAACTTTCACTCGCGGCAGATATCCAAGATGGGTTCTGACGAAATCCCAAACCGAGTCTTCGGTACCACCCGACTTCACAAATCTGTCTTCCAGGCCACCGTTTGGCTTGTATGCGGAAATCACCAAATCCTGCTTTACTGCAGTTGTTGTTGTGACCGCCTTGAAGCTACCTTGCTTCTTATCGAGCGCCGAAACGTTGGCGACAACAAAACCAGCCTCTTGGATTGCGGTCTGAATTGCATTCCACACGCTAGCCTGGGTGTTAGAGAATTCGACAGTTATCCATCGACCGGGCTTCAAAACACGATGCATTTCTTTGAACGTTTCAGCCATAAGCATTCGATACTTATCGATCGACTTGCCCTGCGTCTTGCTCTCAACCGCCTCGCAGTCAACTTTCGTTGAAACTGCAAGCCAACACTCCCAAAGGTAGTTGAGATCGGAGTACTGAATATTCGCCCCAAAAGGCGGGTCGACGAATATGTAATCGACCGAGCTTGAAGGTAACGGGAGCTTGCTCGCAGATCCTGTTGTCGCGAATGCGCTACCTGCCAAAGGACGTGAGGCTTTGAGGCGTGCCTGCTTCTCTATGTGCTCCTTCAGGAGCTTAGTGACTGGTATTTCTTTAATGAGTGAAGGGATATAAAGAGTCCCGCTCATGGGCCCACCCCCTGCACCAAAGCTGCCGCCTTGCGAACGAAAGCGGTAAAGCTTTGAGGCAACCAAAGCCGTGGAGGTGAGATTCACGCCACGATAGAGCTTTCCGAGACTGTGGCGGTAAAAACCAAGCCCCATTAGATTCCGTCGAGTGAAAAACTGATGAGTATGAGTAATTCCAGCCTCGTCATTTCGGCGCGCCTCATCACCTTCTGGCATGCGTGAAGCCGGGAGCCAGATATTCGGGTTTACTTCATCTATTTTTCTCAACAACGCAAAATCAAACTGGTCCGGTGCTTTTCCGTATTTACTGCGCCCGACCTTGTAGCTGATGTGGACCGGAACCTGCTTGGCTTGCCTGACTGATTGACCTAAAAGTTGGTCGTACTTGGTTTCCCAAGCCCGATCTAGCGATCGCTTTGCAGTTGATGCGCCGCAATGAGGACAATCGAACGGCTCGGACACTTGGCCAGATTCTTTTTCGACAGCAGCATCCCAGAAGATGATTTCGCCGACGCACTCTCGGCAAATGAATACGTCAGACCACACTACGTAGTTGATCTTCCCGATCGACGCTTTCAACCCTGACAGTGCGTGATTTCCGGTTTCCAGCGCGGCTACAGCGTCGTTGACGTCTTTTTCAGAAGGCTTGTGAAGTGTCTGAAACATCCAACCAATGTTTTTTTCAACTTCATTAAGCGCGCCCGCTGCTTCGTGCTCAAATGTCGATGCATCAATAGGGCTGTTGTAGCTATATGCAATAAAGGTGGCGGCAGGTGATAAGTCATTAAGGACCGCTCGACGCACTCCGAGTTTGGAGAACGGAACCCATGAATCCTTTCCTTCAACCTTTTCGAGAGAACTGATTGTTCCGTCTGCATCTACTCGATAGCCTAACGACTGAACCTCCGATTTGTCGGCGCAAAGCTGCGATGCAACACCGCTCATACCCGTCCCGCAGAAGCTATCTAGAATGAGATCTCCTGGGTTCGTGTAATGCAACAGGTATCGCATTACCGCCTTATGCGGCACTTTCGTGTGGTAGCTGTGAGCGAGGTAGACCGGATCATTTTTCCCCTCACTAACATCTGCAGCGAAGGGCTCTTTGCTGTAAGGCCTCGACGAGTCGTATGACTCCCCGTACTCGCGCACAAAGTCCTCAAGAAAGGGATTCGGGCACGCCGTGTAGTACGGCGGGTCCGAAAGCGCCAGGATGTCTTCGTCCGAGCCGATAGGAAAACCTTCAATCTTCCGGAACGCTGGATCTTTGAGCTTCTCGGCTAGCAGTTTCAGGAAGTGCTCGCGGCGAGCCTCATCACTCGGGAATGTTTGCCCGAGGCATTCAACCGGGCCGGACTTTGCCGCGTGGTTCTGGAAAAGATCACTCATCAGTCGTTCCTCAAATTCTTCTTGTCATGGTCGAGCGATCACCGTGTCACTCGATCACGAAGCGCAGCTTGGTCGCATCCTTGCCCTTGCAGCGTTCGTTCATGAACGTGTCGAAGCGCTTTCGCAGGTCGTCCGGTGTCGCCGGCGAGCCGCCTTGCAGCAGCGCCTGCTTGATCTCGTCGCCCTTGACCGCAATCTTCTCCAGCCCTGATAGCGCCTCCTGCACGGCGTTGGCGAACTCAGAGGTCATCGGGTCCGGCAGCTGGCGTGAGGCCAGGAAGGCGTCGATCAGTTTCTTGGACGCGGGCGGCAACAGGCCCAGGCTGTCCTGCGTGAACGGGTCTTCCAGGTTCTCCAGCAGGGTCTGCTGCCAGTTGGCCACCAACTGATCCAGGTCGTCGTCCAGCTTGTGCAGACGGTTGGCCGCCGGGATCAGCTCCAACTGCTCGGCAGACGGGCGGAACTGGCAGTGCGGGCATACCGCCGCTGTCGTCAGCGTGGGCTCGTCCAGCGACGAACAGCTCTTGAGGCCGTTGAGTGACTCCTCGGAGGCAGTGAGTTGGCTGGTGGGCATCAGCGACACGCCGGCCAACACGCGCAGCGCTAGCAGGCGGTCGTCCTTGCGCAGGGCGTTGCGGGTCTTGTCCTCAGCCACGCCCAGCCGCGCCTTGCTGTGGCTGGCGATGTAGGCGGTGATGTAGTCCTTCTTGAGCTGGTTGAGCGTTTGCCGATATTCGGCGGCGTGCTCGGCTGTGCGGTCCTGGCTGAGTTTTTCCTGCAGTGCCTTGCGGGCGGTTTCGGCCTGCTTTACCCACGGGTGCTCGGCGGGCAACACCATCTCGGCCTGCGAGAGGTAGGACGCCGTGCTGCCCAACTCCACCACCAGTTCGAGCAGGCGCTCGACAGCGGCCAGGATCTCCAGATTCTTTTTCTGGCCGTCCAGGTCTTCCTGGGTGACGCGCAGATTCTTGAGCTTGCCAACGGTGTTGTAAGGCGCCAGCGACTCGGTGAACTTCTTCAGCGAATCCAGCCGGGCGTGCCAGTCTTTGGCTTCTTCTTCGCGCAGCAGGTTCTGGCCCCAGAAACCGAGCTTGCCTTGCTGCAGGTCGGAACCGGCCTTGAGCACACGCGGCACCAGGCCGCTGACTTTCTCCTGCAGTTTGATGACCGGCTCGGTGTCGCCCTGGCTGGCCTTCTGGGCCAGGCCGGACGGCAGGTCGAACAACTCGAACAAGGCACGCAGCACCGCGAGGTTGATTTCCTTGGGCGCCTCAACGTGCTTGAACTGCTTGAGTTCCTCCAGTGAGCGTTCTGCCAGTTGCGCCAGCTTGCCGGAGTCGACCTTGTCGCCGGTGATCGACAGCACGATGTCGCCGGAGTAGACGAGGCCGCCCAGCACGGTGACCAGCAGGTCGGGTTCCAGCCGGTACTTGATCGGCGCGAAATACTCGACGTCAGACGTGCCCGACAGCAGTTCGCTGCGGTTGAGCACCTGGCCGTGGCCCTTGGCTTTGAGCCGGTTCAGCACTTCCTGCGCGTAGCGGGAGTTGGCCGGATCGACGCGGTCGCCATCGAGCAACTCCAGCGCATCGAGCACGGCGAGCGCATCCTTGGTGCGAGTGCCGCCGGCCAGTGCGCGCAGCGCGTTGCCGATCAGTTGCTTGCGGTTGGCCTCGGTGACCAGCACCGAGAAGGTGGGATATTCCGGCGAGAGATCGACGAAACGCTGGCCCAGCACCAGACCTGAGATGACGTTCACCACGTCGCGGAAGTTGATGCGTTCGTCCGCACCCAGCCGCGCCCGGTCACGCAGCGACACACCTTTGGCCCACTCCTGCAGGTTCTTTTTCTTGCCTTGGTAGGTGACCTCGAAGGCGGTCATCTGCTTTTCCTGCAGCCACTTGCTCATGGCGCGCAGGAAGTCTTGCGCCTTGGACAGGTAGATAGCCTTGGCGCCGCCACTGGCGGTGGAGGCCAGATCGAGCGCCGCCGCGTAGGACGACAGGTGTCGCTTGAGATCGTCGTCCAGCCCGGTGAGGCGGAAGAAGACCTCGTCCGACAGGTTGTTGTCGGCGAACTTCGGCTTGTCGAAGGGCTGGATGAAGTAGACGTAGAAGTCGCGCTCGGGCTGGGCCGTGGGCCGATCGTTCGGCGCCCCGAAGAACAGGTAGCCCATGCGTTCGACGCGGCGCTCCTGCCACTCGAGCTGGTACTGCCAGATCTGGAAGCCGGGGTAACGCAGGTCGTCGCTGCACTCCATCAGCGCTTTGACGGCGCTGTAGTAGGCGCGGTCCAGCGCGTCGTCGGACAGGGCTTCGGCGCGCTTTTCGATCTGGGCGTCGTAGTCGATGTCCTTCTTGAGGTCGAGGTAGTACTGCTCGGTGTCCGGCGCCTTGGAGATGAACTGGCCGTTGACGGTCTTCAGCACTTCCCGCATGACGGTCTGGACCATCGACAGCAGGTTCTCGGCCGGATCGCCCGGCATGTCCTCCACGCCCGGCTGGAACAGGCACAGAGCGTCGCGCAGCTCGGCGGCGGTGGGCCCGATGGGGATGTGGATGTCGCCACCCGTGGTCAGGCGATGCACGGCCAGCGCGTTGATGACGCGCAGCGCCATCGGCTTGTACGCCGGACGCGTGAAGGCTTGCTGGACCCGCGACTCCAATACCTCGGAGACGCGCATCACTTCCTTGATGTTGGGGTCGGCGCGCAAGACCGAGTTGGTCTTGATGGTGTTCCAGAAGCTCTCGTAGCTGATGAACAGCGGCCGATCGGTGGGCACGTCCTGGTCGAGGATCGCCATCATGGCGGACTCGATGGTCTTGAGCGCGCCGCGCTTCTCGGTGAAGTGGATCTGCTCGAAGGTTTTCAGGTAGTCCGGGTGAACCGGGAACAGCCGCACGTACTCGTCCATGCGCTCGTTCATTGAGCCGTAGAACTTAGCGAACGGCGTGAGGTATTCGCGGATCTTGTTCTGCTGGTCAGCCGTTTTCTTGAGCAGGCGCGCGGAGACGACGAAGCTGACGTCCTGGCGGTCGATCAGGATCTGGGTGAAGCGCTCGTTGACCCGCCGCATGCTGTCGGCCACGTGCTGGAAGCGCACGCTGTCGAAGATGGCTTCCTGCACACCGGCCACGAAGCGGAATTTCAGGTGCTTGGTGACTTCGCCGATCTGGCGGAGGATGGCCAGGTCCTGCACCAGTTCGTGATCGCGACGGGACTGCAGGTATTCCAGGAACTCGTCGACAACCAGCAGCACACCCTGGTCCGGGAATTTCTCCGCGAACGCGGCCATCATCTCCTCGAAGGAGTCCTTGTTGTTGAGCTCTTTGTCGGCGGTCGGGAAGGTGTAGTCGACGCCGATCTTTTCCAGGAAGCGCTCAAGCTGCAGGGTGATGATCTGGCGCAGCGGCATCTGCAGCCCGCCCACCTCGATACGCAGCACCTTGAAGCGGCCTGCGATCGGGGCAACCGCCTCGGCGACCTTGGGGTGGCGGATCATCGGTGCGTAGGCCGCATCCTCGGCCACCAGCGACAGCACCGACATCAAGTGCGACTTACCGGTGCCGTAGTTGCCGACGATCAGCACGCCCTTGTGATCGACCGAGTCGTCGAAACTGAGCTGAGGAACCATGAGCTTGGAGATCCGCTCGGCCATGTCGTCGGAGATGACGTATGTCGCGACGAGCTTCTTGGCCTCGTCCGGGCGCCCGGCATCGAGCAGTTGAATGACTGACTCGATCTGCTCGAACTGGATCAGATCTCCGTATTTCATGTTCTTGGCCATATGGTTCTCTCTTCCCCGTAGCGTCAAATTTCGAGTACGACCACGCCATCACGGCTGTAGTCACGATGTTCTGGATGGCTCATGTCGGCGTACACCAAGCGATCACCGCGCAGCTCGCCAGGCCAGACGGCCACGACGCGCTTGGAGTGAGCCAGCCGCCTGACGAGGTCAAGCGGGTTGATCTGCAGGCCCGGCTCGAACAGCAACTCGAGGTTGTCGAGCAGCAGCGGGTCTTCGGTTCGTTCCTTGTCTGCAATCTCCCGCAGCAGTTCGCCTGCCGAGAAGCCGCGCTTGTTATTCGGCGTGGCAGCCAAACGACGCCCCAGCTCCAGCCCGACGTTGAGCGGCTCGATGTTGAGCTTGGCGCTGAGTTGGCGCAGCAGTTGGGTCTTACCACTGCGGCTGGGACCGACCAGCAGGATCAACTTGCTGTTGAGGTCGCCGATTTCGCCGATAAGTCTTGCAAGTTTTGTGAGCATGTCTAGAAACTACGTTACTTCCCGCGATAGCGGTCGATACGCCTCAGCGCTAAGAGATTTCCTTCAGGTATGGCTCTGACGACTTCTAACTCGTTCAATTCGCTCCATAAACGATCCATACCTGTGTCGGTGTAAGCGCCGCGTGAGCGAATCTTCCCAGATAAACTCGATACGACAGTAGATTCATCTACGCCAAAGATGGCGCCTTTACGACTGCCGCCGCAGAGAGAAAATCTCGGAATACTCGATTACGCCCCGATCTTGATGGCGGTCTAAGCTAGAAAGCGGCCGATATACCAACTCGTTGAGGAGTGGCGCCAGATCAAGGACCTTTGCACCAATCTCCTTTGCCAGCCGAATGCGATCGCCGAGAATCTTAGTTTCAAGATCCAAATTCTCCAACTTCAGTCTTCTTGCCTCCGCCGTCTCCCGATACTGACGATCGTTCCGTCGTTCGTGCCTGTCATTCAGATACTCTCTAATGACCTCCAGTGGATTAAGACGCCCAAGAAACTCCCAAAATCCGGGCGATTGAATGCACACTGCTGCCAGGCTTAGCTGCTCGGAATGCCGTACAAGGGATAACACCTCCTCTGGACTCGGCGGCCAGCTGCCCCCCACCGAAGTGATCGAAATGGTCGACGCAGAACCGACTCCAAAAAGTCGACGTGTTTTTGCTCCCGATACGGCCGGTGAAGTGCCTTATTCATCGAAAACGAGAATCGAGTTGTATGCGTGCCTGAAATCGGCGAGATAGTCCGTGACGAACTCGACTTCAGTCTCACCTTGTCCATGGATGCTAATATAACCAAGCTGACTTATAGGATTCACTATCTCCGCTTCAAAATTAAGTCAAGAGCTAACAGGCGCCCTGGTCCTGGCGACGCAGAAATTGCGCGCCCTCGCATTTGGAAGTTGCAAAACTAAAATAGACGTGTGGGAATTAGATTTGTGGGCTTCCCTCGCTCTCCATCTCGTGATCTATACGGAAAGACAAGTAACGCCAGATTCATATGAAACGTGCGCGTGCAGCGGCTGCCGCAGCTGCAGCGGCTGCCGCAGCTGCAGCTGCCATACACCCAGTTTGCGCCTCACTCTTTCGATTGATAAACATCGTCGGCCCGCAGTTTATAACTGCGTCGCCGCGCCTTCCGCGTTCTTTCTGCCCTAAAGACAGGTACCCGCATGCCGAGGCGTCCGCAATTCCGCTTTTTTGCACAGGATCACGAAAGTTTCGTTCGAGTGATACAACGGGCGTATCGCCCTCCGGCCATTAAGTTAGCCTCTGGTGTTTGGAGACGATCAACTCGCCGCTCTGGACAGCGGTGAGCATTCGGCGCGTCTCAAGAGGGGGATCGGCTGCAGGCGTGAATACCAGAGGAGTCGCTTACGGGGGCGGAGGGACCTGCGCAAAGCGCACTCGACTTTCGTCGTCATCGTTTCGCGGTTTGGGAGGCTCACGGCCTGGTGTCTTCCGGCGTCTAGGACAGGCCGACCGCAAATCAGTCCGTCATGTTTTTATATGCGGTCCAGTCGCTCATGACTGACAACGTGGGCCAGTTCGTGGCGCGACAGATAGTTTGTGCGTTCGCGATCACTCCTTAAGCCGAGAAGTGGAGTGACCTTAGAGCTTCGGAAAGTCCCAGAAGCCGCGAATATCGCTCGATCTCCGCAATGTAGGCATTTGATCGGAAGTTTTCCCGCAAAGACGCATCGCTCGCAATCTCTATGCACGGGCGATCTTAATGGTTCTCCTCGTATTCGAAAAGTTGGTTCAAAACGGAGATTGACGGATGGCCGCCGCGCTGACACTGGGATGTTCGCCCCCCAGAAGCTTCCGGGCAGCGCGGCGCCAATCGAGTTTGGATTCGTTGCAGAGTACGAACCAATCCGAGCGCATTCGCTAATACGAGTCGATCGAGTGCGCGACTGTCCCGTTGCCGCATCGAGCCGCGACTTCGTTGAAACCCATCTGAAACACAAGGCTCGTATCTAAGCGGTGAAAGCCGGTGCGCCGGGGCGACGATCCGCGGCGAAACAACGCGTCTTCCCGAACGATGATCGCGGCAACAAGCTTCACGCAGCGCATCGCGAGTTGGCGGCGATGCTCGTCGTGAATAATGCCCTCCGTCGGTAACGGCGAGCGCGTGGCGCACACCCGCGTCGAGCAGGTGTGGTGACCGGGTCGATGTCGGTGCCGCAGGGCTCAGGCGCACGCTAACGCGCAGTTGTGCGTGCGTGAGCGGCGCGATGCGGTCGAGAAGCCCCAGACGGGTGACGAGATCGAGACAGCCGATGAGCGCGGCGTCGAGCGCGGGCAGCACGCCGCTTATCGACCGGGACAAGTCGAGTTGGACGCGTACGCGCTCGACGGGGCAGCGCTGCACGGCGCTCGCGGCGTGCGGCCCCTGGCGCCGGCGCGGCCTTGCCTGCCGGCATCGCCTAGGCTGCTCGCCGAGCGCCCGCGCGCCTTGCAGGTCGCACGCAGCGACCGCACGTCTACGGAGCTGCGCAGCGGCGCCGACGGGGCGGACTCGCGCATCAGGCCGCCTTCGCGCTGGCGGAACGCGCGGCGCGCGCCGGCTTCCGCGCCGTCGCACCTTCCTTCGCACGGGGTGCGTTCGCACGCGCCCCTGGCTTCGCTGAACGTCTTGCGCCTTCCCGGAGAACTGCGCAAACCACCGCGCGAACTGCGAGTCGCGCGCGATCACCTCCTTCGCGTCGAAGCTCGCCTGCTCGACAGCGAAGAGCGTGTAGAGCACGTTGCCGAGCGACGCTTCGTGCTCGTCGGACGCGTCGAGCTTCGCGAGCACGGCGAGCAGCGCGTTGTAGCGCGTCACCTCGGCGCGCGTGAGCTGCATGCGGTGCGTCGCGTCGCGCTCGAAGTCGAGCACGCGGCCGAGCGGCTCGGCGAGCATCTCGAGCGTGGGTGCGTTCGCGACTTCGCGCTCGGCGAGCACGAGCAGCAGGCGGCGCGCGAGCAGGTAGCGGCCGGCGACGTCCTGCGCGGCCCACGCGTCGGCGACGAGCGCGGAGAACGCGGTGCGCGAGAGCGTTCCTTCGGGCATCGCGAGCGCGAGCGCGATGCGGCGCACCGGGTTCGGCTCGTTGCGCAGGCGCGCGAGCGGCGAGCCGAGCGGCTCGCCGGCGAGCTCGACCGCGTGCCGGTGCAGCGCGAGCAGCGTCGACTCGGCCCACGCCGCGCGGCCGCGCGCGCGGTGCGGCAGGCCCCAGCGCAGCGCTTCGAGGGCGGAGTCGTCGATCGTGCAGGTCGGCTCGGGGGTCTCGCCGTTCGGCGTCGCTTGCGCCTGGCTGGGGCGGTTCTTCTTCGCGCAGCCGAGCGCTTCGCGCGCGCCGTGCACGAAGTGGATCGACCGGCGCAGCATCGCGGCGCGTCGGCCCGACATCGGCAGGCCGGCTTCGGCGAGCGGCGCGACCAGCGAGTCGACGTAGCCGACGACCCAGTCGTCGAAGGCTTCGAGCGACAGGCGCTGGCGCTCATGGGCGACGTCGACGAGGGCGCGCAGGGGAGACATCGCGGCCGGTGCGAAGTCGTCGCCGTGCGCGATCAGCCGGCGCCGATCGGCCGGCGCCATCTCCGCCATCGTCGGCAGCTCGACGACGAACGCAAAGCGATCGGCGAGCGCGGGGTCGAGCGGCTGCGAGCCGAGGTACGCATCGTCGATGTCGCCCGACGCGTCGAAGGCGGCGGGCGGATTCATCGCCGCCCAGCGGTAGCGCAGCCGCTCGAGCGCGACGCCCATCACGCGCCGCTCGTGCACGATCGAGAAGAGCTTGTTCTGCACCTCGGGGCGGCAGCGCGAGATCTCGTCGAGGAAGACCGACTCCGCGTCCCACAGCGTGGCCGGCGTGCGCAGGTATTGCAGTTCGGTGCGCGCCTCGTTCGGCAGCGGGAAGCCGAGCAGGTCGTCGAAGGAGACGAGGCTCGCGTTGTAGTGGCGGTGCTCGAGGCCGAGCGCGGCGGCGATGCGGTTGAGCAGCGCCGACTTGGCGCTGCCGTGCGGGCCGACGAGCAGCAGCGGCTCTTCGGAGGCGAGCGCGGCGACGACGACCGCGTCGAGGTGGTCGAGGCCGTGCAGGGCCAGGCTGCGAAGCGCGTGGGTGCGCATTCGTGGTGCTCCTCTTTAGCGGCTTCGGCGATGTGCCCGGGGCCGCAAGCGGGATCAAATCCCCCGGACCCGTGACGTGGGTCGGGCGTGCTGCGTTCGGTTCGGAAGTGCTGCGGGGTTGCGCCCGCTCAGGCGCGGCGCAGGGAGGAAGGCTCGTTCATTCGTTCACCCGTTTGGTTGCCGAGGTTGGCCGCATCCGCTTTTGCGAGCCACCTTGCCCGGGCGGGGCAGGTTGGCAGGGGCGGGGCCCTTCTTGATGCGCGGAGCGATTATGGCGTTGGGTGCGTGCGGCGACAAGGCATTGCGTCACGGATCTTGCGCCAGCGCCGTTGCGCTGACACCGGGGTTCCCGGGCAAGAAAACCGTTCCCCGCGTATGGTCGCCAGGATGCGGGTCATGGCGGACAAGTCGGTTCGTGAAAAAGTGATTCGAGCTGCCGGTCGCCGTGCGATGCGCCGGCCGCTCGATTTCGTTCGCGCCGCGACGATCGTCGCCTCGAGCCTGTTGTACGGCTGCACCCAACCGCCTGTCCTCGCGGATCGAACTCACTCGATGACTCTCCAGGACACGTCGGACACCCGACTGGGCAAGGCGGCGCTGTCGTTGGTGCGGGCGCACCCCGGCAAGTCGGGCGTGTTCGCCCTGTCCGACGGGCGCGATGCCTTTGCGGCACGGGTGCTGCTGGCCGATGCCAGCGAGCGCTCGCTCGATATCCAGTACTACATCTGGAACGGCGACAAGACGGGCACGTTGATGTTCGAGGCGCTGCGCCGCGCCGCGGATCGCGGCGTGCGCGTGCGCCTGCTGCTCGACGACAACGGCACCGCCGGCCTGGACACCGTCCTCGCCGCGCTGGACGCGCACCCGAACATCGAAGTGCGGCTCTTCAATCCGTTCCTGCACCGGCGTTGGCGCGCCGTGGGTTTTCTCACCGATTTCTGGCGGTTGAACCGGCGCATGCACAACAAGTCGTTCACCGCGGACAACCAGGCAACGATCATCGGCGGTCGCAACGTCGGCGACGAATACTTCGACGCCGGCCAGGGAGTCTCCTTCGTCGACCTCGACGTGCTCGCGATCGGTCCGGTGGTCGACGACGTGTCGAGGGATTTCGACCGCTATTGGGCGAGCGACTCGTCCTACCCGGCCGGGCGCGTGCTGGCCGACGTGAGTCCGACGGACATCGCCGAGGTCACGGCAGCCGCTTCGCGCGTCGAAAAGGATCCTGCGGCCGTCGCTTACCTGCAGGCGATCGCCCGCTTACCGTACGTGCAGCAGGTGCTCGCGCGTCGACTGCCTTTCGAATGGGCGACGGTGCAGATGGTCAGCGACGACCCGGCCAAGGGGCTGGGCCGGGCCCGGGACGACGAACTGCTGTGGACGCGACTCAGGAAGATCCTCCTGGCGCCGAACCAGGAGCTGGAGTTGGTCTCGGCCTATTTCGTGCCCGGGAAGACAGGGGTCGAGTACTTCAGCGCCCTCGCCCGCCGGGGAATCAAGGTCACGATACTGACGAATTCGCTGGCAGCCACCGACGTTGCCGCCGTGCACGCCGGCTACGCCAAGCGACGCAAGCCGATGCTCGAGGCGGGCGTCGAGATCTTCGAGATGGAGCCCGAGTTCTCGCCTGCGCCCACCAAGGCGCATGGACCGCTGGGCAGCTCGCGTGCCAGCCTGCACGCGAAGACGTTTTCCGTCGATCGCTCGCGTGCCTTCGTCGGATCGTTCAACTTCGATCCGCGGTCCGAGCGGCTCAACACCGAACTGGGCTTCGTGATCGACAGTCCGACCATGGCGCAGGCAATTGCCGATGCGTTTGCCACGGTGATTCCGGCGCGCGCTTATGCGGTTCGGCTGGACGAGGCCGGCGCGCTGCAATGGGTCGAGCAGCGCGACGGCGAGGAGATCGTCTACGACCAGGAACCCCACACCGGCTTCTGGCTGCGGGCCTTCGTGCTGGTGTTGTCGGCGCTGCCGATCGAATGGTTGCTCTGAACGAATCGACCGGAGCCGCGCCGCTATCCGTTGCGCGTTTGCCGTCGGGCGGGTCCGAACCGGGTCAGCAGCGGATCGCGCACGCCGGCTTCGGCGAAGCCCTTGGCGCGCAGCCGGCACGAATCGCAGCGCAGGCACGGGCGGCCGTCGGCGCCCGGGTCGTAGCAGCTGCTGGTGATCGAGTAGTCGACGCCGAGCGCGACGCCGGCGCGCACGATGTCGGCCTTCGTCATCCGGCTGAGCGGCGCGTGGATCTCGATGCTGCTCGTGCCTTCGACGCCCGCCCGGGTCGCGAGCCGGGCCATCCGCTCGAAGGCCTCGATGTATTCGGGGCGGCAGTCGGGGTAGCCGCTGTAGTCCAGTGCGTTCACGCCGATGAAGATGTCGCTCGCGCCGAGCACCTCGGCCCATGCGAGCGCGAACGACAGGAAGATCGTGTTGCGCGCGGGAACGTAGGTGCTCGGGATCGCGCGGTGCATCTCCGACGGGGGTCGGTCCTTGGGCACGTCGCCGTCGCCGGTCAACGACGAGCCGCCGAAGACTCGCAGGTCGATGTCGACGACGACGTGGTTCCGCACGCCGAAGGCGTGCGCGACGGCGCGCGCGCTGTCGAGTTCGATCGCGTGACGCTGGCCGTAGCGAAAACTCAGCGCGCACGGCTCGAAGCCCCGGCTCTTCGCGATCGCGAGGACGGTGCTCGAGTCGAGCCCGCCGCTCAGGAGCACCACCGCCTTTCGTGCAGCGTGCCCCGGATCGCGCGGCAGGACCGTCACGCCATCACCGACCGAAGCCGCCATCGGCGTGCCGGCAGCCGCTTGCGTCGCCGGCGGGCTCATTCAACGTTTCGGGCGCCACTCGGTCATCCAAAGCTTCTCGATCTCCGGCGCCAGCGCGGCAGGCGGACTGCCGAGACTCTGCTTGCGTCCCTGCTGCTGCACGAGCCCGTACACGACGGCCTGCTGCGGCGCATACAGCACCACCATGTTGTGCTCGGCGCAGTCGTGCGGCTTGCACACGGCGACCACCGTGTACTCGGTGCCGCCGATCGTGATGGTGCGCAGCGGCGGGGCCGGTCCGTCCATGCGCGAGAGCCAGCGCTCGCGCGACAACGGGCCGAGCGCCCGGGCATAGGCGGTGCGAAAGCGGGCGTCGCGCAACAGGTCGGTGGGCGACTGGACGGCCGGTGCAGGCGCCGCGCCGGGTAGCGCGTTGCGGTTCGGGTCGCAGTGGCGCAGGCGCTCGCCCTGCACGCCGGGCCCGAGCGCGGCGAGCGATTTCGCGCCGCCCTCGATCGTCGCGAACAGCCCCTGCGCGTTGTGATGCAGCGCGAAGGCCAGGCCGTCGCCGCCGCGCACGTCGCCGGTGACGACGCCCTGGAAATCCGCCGCAGCGTCGCCGTCGCGCCCGCCCCTGTGCACGCGCACGCGGTGCGCAACGACGCTCCGGCCGGCGCGCTCGACCGTCATCACGTCGCCGAAGAATTTCACCCGCAGCGCGGCCGGGTCGGCGCAGGCGTTCGAGTAGACGCCGCCGTAGCGGCGCTCGGTGGCGGTGTCGAGCGTGGCCTGTGCCCCCTGGACGGCAAGGAGCGCGACGATCGGGAACAGCGCCCGGGCGAATGACCGGGCGGTCGGACGCTGCCTCATGATCCGCTCCCATGCGCGCCGAAGGCGCCGGCACATGCTACGCCGCGCGCACGCTCTGCGCCACGACCCGCCGCGCGGGACAACCATCCCCCCACGCCCTGCGGACGTGCCTTCGACGACCCGGAAGCGCTGCGCCGACAAGAGGAAGACACGACGACACCGAAATCACGAAGCGGCGTCGAACACCTCGGCAGACTCACCAGCGCAGCACGCGCGGCCCCAGCCACGCTCCCAGCGCCGCGGCCAGCGCGATGCCGAGCGAATACCAGATCGCGACGAAGGTGATCGACGTTTCGTCGCAGGCGAGCGCGTAGCCGAGCGCACCGAGCGAGCCGGCGAACAGCCCGGCGGCCAGGCCCGCCAGCCGCGGCCGCGTCGGCGCCAGCGTTCGCAGCGCCAGCATCGCACCGGCCAGCGCCGGCAGGGACAGCAGCAACACGGCCCACGGGCAGATCAGCGACGAATGCCCGACGACGTGCGCGAGGCGCTCGCCCGAAGGGGCCGACGCGAACGACAGCGCGCCCGCCGCGGACATCGCGGCGACGACGCCGAGGACGGCGCGCACGGGCCCGCGCGTCCGCGACACCGGCCGTGCCAGGCGTGCCGTCAGCCAGCCGGCGGCGACCGCGAGCAGACCCGCGTAGCCGAGCTTGGTCCACAACGCGGCACCGGAGAGCATCACGGCGGGCGCCGGTCCGATCGACCCGAATGCAGCCGCCGCAGCGACGAACCAACCCGCCAACGCCACGGGCACGAGCCGCCGCGCGACCGGCGCGCGCGACGCGGGGCCCGCGCCGGCTGCCAGTGCATCGATCAGGTCGCTGGTCTTCATCATCCGCCTCGCGCGAGCATCGTAAGCCGCTTCAAGCCGCGATGCACCTGCACTTTGAGCGCGGCCACCGATACGCCGCTGCGCGCCGACGCCTCGGCGAGCGACAGGCCCTCGAGCTTGGTGAGCGCGATCGCCCGTCGCTGCGCGGCGGGCAGTGCTTCGAGCAGCACCAGCAGATCGCGCCGCGTCGACTGCTCCTCGAACGACGGCAGCCTCGCGCCGTCGACGTCGTCGATCGGTTCGTTCAGCGCCTCGCGACGGCCACGGCGTCGCCACAGATCGACCAGTTTGTGGCGGGCGATCGCGTGGACCCACGCGCTCACGGGAAGAGCGCAGTCCCAGGTTGCGCGCTGCAGATGCAGCGCAATCAGCGTTTCCTGCACCAGGTCTTCCACCTCGTCGGGCAGGCCGCTCAGGCGTCGACCGAAGTAGCCGCGCAGGCGCGCAGCGATGCGCCCGAGCGCATCGCGGTAGGCAGCCTCGTCGCCGCGCTGCGCACGCACCCACAGCGGCCGCAGAGCCGACTCGAAGTCGTCGCTCGGTACTTCAGCCGTCATTTCGTCTCAGCCGTCATTTCGTCGAAACGGCGATTCCGGTTACGCGGGTACACGCGAACACGACGCGATTTTCTTCCTTTCTCCGTAACCCGTCGCCCCGTGCCGGCGAACTAGCGCTCGGGTGGCCGACGACGGGCACCCGTCCGATCCATTCACCGGAGAGCTCGTGATGAACAGAACGACTTCGACGCAGACGACCGCCGCCGGCCTCGCGCTGGCATTCGGTGCCGCACTGGCGATGGCTTCCGGCGCCGCCGTCGCGCAGGACGACACCTCGACGATGGTCAAGATGAACGAGAAGTGCTTCGGCGTCGCCCTCGCGGGCAAGAACAACTGCGCTGCGGGGCCCGGCACGACCTGCGCAGGCACTTCGAAGACCGACTACCAGGGCAACGCGTGGTCGCTGGTTCCGAAGGGAACGTGCACGAAGATCGCTTCCCCGACCTCGCCGACCGGCCACGGACAGTTGCATGCGTTCAAGGAGAAGAAGGCCTGACGGCGCGTGAGCGGGTAGCCGGAGCGGCAGCCATGATCGGCATCGGCCTGAAGACGCAGCACGTCGCCGGACTGCTCGCGCAACCGCGCGTGCTCGACTTCGTCGAGGTGCACGCCGAGAATTACATGGTGCGCGGGGGCCCGTTCCTCGCGCACCTCGAGCGGGTGCGCGAGCAGCATGCGCTGTCGGTGCACGGCGTCGGACTGTCGATCGGCGGGCCCGGTCCGCTCGACGACGATCACCTCGAGCGGCTCGCCGCGCTGTTGTCGCGCTTCGAGCCGCGCTGGTTCTCCGAGCATCTCGCGTGGTCGAGTCACGGCGGCGTGTGCTTCGGCGACCTGCTGCCGGTGCCCTACGACGACGCTACGCTCGCGCGCGTCTGCGATCATGTCGACCGCCTGCAGGAGCGCGTCGGCCGGCGCGTGCTGCTGGAGAACCCGTCGACCTATCTGGAATTCGATGCGTCGACGATGAGCGAGGCGCAGTTCCTGTGCGAGGTGGTGCGCCGCACCGGCTGCGGCCTGCTGCTCGACGTCAACAACGCCCACGTGAGCGCAGCGAATCACGGTCGCGACGCCGCGGCCTTCGTCGACGCGCTGCCGGCGCAGGCGGTGGGTGAAATCCATCTCGCGGGATTCGCCGAAGATCCCGACACCACAAACCGACGCCTGCTCATCGACGCGCACGGCTCGCCGGTCGACGACGACGTGTGGCGGTTGTACCGGTACGCGCTCGCGCGCATCGGCGGGCGGCCGACGCTGATCGAGCGCGACAACAACGTGCCGGCGCTGCACACGCTGCTCGCCGAAGCGTGCCGTGCCCGCGAGATCCTGCGCTCCACAACGGCCGAAACCGCGACGTGAGCCGGGCGACAGAGGAGCGAGGCAGCCGCATGGACTATCCGGGCTTCGCGCGTGCGCTGCTCGACCCGACGCTCGCCTGCCCGGTCGGCGTGCGCGTGTACGACGGCTCGGACCCGACGACGCGTTTCGCGGTGTACCGCAACAACGTCGTCGCCTCGCTGGTCGGCGCACTCGGCGAGGGCTTTCCGGTCGTGCGCGAACTCGTCGACGAGGCGTTCTTCGCCGTGATGGCGCGCGCCTTTGCGATGCACGATCCGCCGCGCTCGCCGGTGCTCGCCGATTGGGGCGATTCGTTCGCCGACTTCGTCGAGCGCTTCGAACCGGCAGCCGGCGTGCCGTACCTGGCCGACGTCGCCCGCCTGGAGCGCGCGCGCGTACTCGCCTACCACGCGGCCGACGCGCCGACGATCGGCGCAGATGCGCTGGCGCGGCGGTTCGCCGAAACCGCGACGATCGCCGACGCGCGCGTGCGCCTGCATCCTTCGGTGCACGTCGTCGTCTCGCGGTTCGCGATCGTTTCGTTGTGGGCCGCACACCACGGCCACGGCGACCTGGCGCGGATCGATCCCTGCGCGCGCGAGGCGGCGCTCGTGCTTCGCGAAGGCGACGACGCATCGGTGATCCGGCTGCCGCACGACGCTGCGGTGTTCGTGCACCGACTGGCGCAGGGCGACACGCTGCTGCGCGCGGCCGGCGAAGCCGAGGCCGCGGCGGCGTCGATCGGCGAGCCCTTCGACCTCGCCCGCAATCTCGGCGTCCTCGTGGACCACCCCGTGCTCTGCGCGTGGCTCGAAGCGCAGGAGGATCGGAAATGACCAGGCACGTCACCGGCACGAGTCCGGCGCCCGAAACGGCGACGGCACGATCCGCGGCACTCGTGATCGCGGTGAACCGCCTGCTCGCGCGCATCCCGCATTCGTTTCTCGCGGCGCTCGCACGCTTTTCGATCGCCGCCGTGTTCTGGAAATCGGGCCAGACCAAGGTCGACGGATTCGCGATCGACATCCTCGACGGCACCTTCCAGCTCGGCTGGCCCCGGCTGGCGCCGTCGGCGGTCGCGCTGTTCCGCGATGAATACCGAGTGCCGTTGCTGCCGCCCGAGGTCGCCGCCACGCTGGCCGCCTTCGCCGAGCACGTGCTGCCGGTGCTGCTGCTGGTCGGCCTGGCGACGCGGTTTTCCGCGCTCGGCCTGCTGGCGATGACGGCGGTGATCCAGATCTTCGTCTATCCGCAGGCGTATCCGACGCACGGAGTGTGGGCGGCGGTTCTGCTGCTGCTGATCGCGCGCGGACCCGGCGCGCTGTCGATCGATCGCTGGATCGAACGACGCTACGCTGCCGGGTCGTGATCGCACGCGACCCCGCGGCGCGCGCGACCCCGATACTCGACCCCGATGCTCAGGCCGATCGCACCTCGATGCGCCGCGGCCGGAACTCGGCGCGCTTCGGGATCTTCAGCGTCAGCACGCCGTCCTTCAGCTGCGCGTCGATGCGCTCGGGGTCGAGCTCGCCGCTCAGCGTGAAGCTGCGCTGGTAACGCGTGGCCTGCACGTCGGCGTAGAGCGCCTGCATGCCTTCGGGCATCTCGATCGAGACGTCGCCCTGGATCGACAGCCCGTTGCGGTCGGCGTGCACTTCTAGGCGCTCCTTCGAGACGCCCGGCATCTCGGCGCACAGCGTGATGCCCTGCTCGTCCTCGAAGATGTCGACGGCCGGCATCATCGTCCGCATCTCGTCCTGGCCGCTTCGCTGCTCCGCAGCGTCGCCCGTGGATTGCACGTTCGCGTCCGGGCGGGTCGAGACGTCCTTGCCTGCTTCCATGATCGCCTCCTCGTTCACTGGATGGTGACGCGACGCGGCCGGGCCGCTTCGCGACGCTGGATCGTGACCTGCAGAACGCCGTCGCGATACTTCGCCTCGACGCGCTCGGGGTCGACGTCCTCGGGCAAGGTCAGCGCGCGCCGGAACTCGCCGGCGAACCGTTCGCGCCGGTAGTAGGCAAGCTTCCGGTCGGCACCGCCTTCGCCGGCGGCCGCGGCGCGCCGGCCGGCGATCGACAGCACGTTCTGCTGGATCGACGCCTCGACGCTCGTCGGGTCGATGCCGGGCACGAACACGTAGACGTCGACGCGATCGGGCGTGGCTCCGACGTTGATCGGCGGGAACGTGCCGCGCCGCATCGCACGGATGCCGGCCGGGCCGGGCTGCCCGCCGGACAGGAGCCGGTCGAACTCGCGCTCGATGCGTCGCAGGTCGTCGAATGCACCGACGTCGAAGCCGCTCCACAGACTTCCGAACATGGAACACCTCCTTGTGCGTGGGGGACCTGGCGCGAAACTGGGAGCGAGCGCGACCATTTCAAGGGGCCGGGCGTTGACGAGGCGGCCGCCGCGGGGTACACCGCGTTGCCGCGCCAGGCAACTCAGGAGATCGCCATGGAATGGATCGCAGCCGCCGTCGTCGTCGTCGCACTCGTCGTCTATGCGATGCTGGTCTACAACCGCCTGGTGCGCAGCCGCCAGCTTGCCGCCGAGGGTTGGAGCGGCATCGACGTGCAGCTGAAGCGCCGGGCCGACCTGGTGCCGAATCTCGTCGAGACGGTACGAGGCTACGCGGTGCACGAGAGCGAGCTGCTCGCGCGCGTCACGGAATTGCGCAACCAGGCGCGCGCCGCACCGGCCGGCGACGCCGCCGCGCGCGGAGCGATCGAGGGGATGCTTTCCGCGACGATCGGCCGGCTGGTCGCGGTGGCCGAGAACTACCCCGACCTGAAGGCCAACCGCAATTTCCTGCAGTTGCAGGAACAGCTCGCCGGCGTGGAGAGCGAGATCCAGCTGGCGCGCCGCTACTACAACGGCACCGTGCGCGACCTGAACGTGCTCGTCGAGTCGTTCCCGAGCAACCTGGTCGCGTCGAGCTTCGGCTTCGCAAAGCGCGAATTCTTCGAGACCGGCGACGAACACGATCGTGCGGTGCCGAACGTCGCCTTCGGTGCGACGCCCGCGCCCCGGGAACCGGCCTGAACGATCGCGCGGCACGGCCGTCGATGTTCTTCGCCCGCGTTGCGTCGAGCATGCGCATTTCGCTGCGGCTCGGCGCGTTCGCTGCCGCGCTCGTCGTCGCGCTGGTCGTCGGGCTCGTCGCGCTGCTGCCGGCGCCGGCGCGCGCCGACGAGCGCATCGAGTCGTATCACGCCGACGTCGAGGTGCGCGCCGACGGCGATCTCGTCGTTGCCGAGACGATCGTCGTGCGCGCCGAACAGCGCGAGATCCGCCGCGGCATCTACCGCGATTTCCCGCTCACCTTCGTCGACGCCGAAGGTCGCAGGCGGCGCGTCGAATTCGAGCTGCTCGGGGTGACGCGCGACGGCGCACCCGAGGCGCATTTCGTGCGCGAGAACGCGCGCGGCGTGCGCATCTACGCGGGCCGCGAGAACGTGCTGCTGTCGCCCGGCATCCACCGCTACGTATTTCGCTATCGCACCGGGCGCCAGCTGCGCCGCTTCGCCGATCACGTCGAGCTGAACTGGAACGTCACCGGCAACGAGTGGGCGTTTCCGATCGGCTCGGCGAGCGCGTCCGTGCGCCTGCCCGACGGTGCGCAGCCCGTGCGCTGGACCGCATTCACCGGCCGGCACGGCGAACGCGGCACGGCGTTTCGCGCCGAGCCGAGGAACGACGGCTCGCTCGCCTTCGCCACGACGCGCGAACTTGCACCGGGCGAAGGCTTCACGATCGTCGTCGAGTTGCCCGACGGCGTGCTCGCCGAACCCGGCGGGATGAAGCAGTTGCACTGGACGATGCTCGATCACGGTCGGGAGATCCTCGCCGCGCTCGGCCTGGTCGCCGTGCTCGTCTTCTACCTGACGGCGTGGAACGCGGTCGGCCGCGATCCGCCGAAGGGGACGATCATCCCGCGCTTCCATCCGCCGGCGGGGATCTCCCCGGCGCTGGCCGCCTACATCCGGCAGTGGGGCTGGAGCGGCGGATGGCGCGAATGGACGGCCACCGCCGTGTCGCTCGCGGTGAAGGGGCTCGTCGTCTTCGACGACCGCGGCGGCCTGCGCCTGGAACGCACGGCGCTCGCTGCCCCGGGTGATCTCGCCGCTGGTGAGCGCTCGCTCCTCGAATGGCTCGAGCGCGAGCGCTCGGTGCGCATCGACCGTGCGCACGGCGCCAGGCTCGCCGAGCAGGCGCGGGCATTTCGCCAGGCGATCGAGCGCGACAATCGCCACCGCTTTTTCCGGCGCAATCGGGGCTGGTTCTCCTTCGGGCTGGTGCTGACCGGCGCTGCCGTCGCACTCGTGCTCTGGTTCGGCCGCCTCGAAGACGCCGAGGTCGCGCTGCTTGCCTTCGGCGCGTTCGCCGGATTGTTCGCGGGATCGGCGCTGGCGCAGGCGATGCGTGCGCTCACCGGGCACCGCGGCACCATCGCGACGGTGGGCGCGGTGCTGCGGCTCGCCGTGGTGGTCGCGGTCGGCTTCGGTGCATCGACGCTGTTCCTCGGCGATCGCGTCTTCGGCGAAGCGATGGGCTCGACGATGCGCGGCGTACTGCTGGCGAACGCTTTTCCGCTCGCGCTCGTCGCCGGCTTCGGACTGCTCAACGCGGTGTTCTGGTACCTGCTGCGCGCTCCCACCGCGGCAGGCCGCCGGACGATGGACGAAATCGAAGGCCTCGAGCTGTACCTGCGCACCGCCGAGAGCGCGCGCATGAACCTGCGCGGCGCGCCCGAGATCACGACGACGCACTTCGAGCGGCTGCTGCCGTACGCGATCGCGCTCGGACTCGAGCGACCGTGGTCCGAGGCCTTCGAGGCGGCGTTCGTGCGCGCGCATCCGGACCGGTCGCTCGACGACGCGTATCGGCCCGCCTGGCACGGCGAGCGCGGATGGTCGGGCAGCGGCGGTTTCGGTCGCTCGTTCGCCGCGTCGATGGGCGCGGCGCAGGGCGCCTTCGCCAGCGCGCTGCCGGCGTCGAGTTCGTCGTCGTCGGGCTTCTCGGGCGGCGGCGCAGGTTCGGGCGGCGGCGGCGGTGGCGGTGGCGGCGGCGGCTGGTAGCCGGCGTTCGTGCCGACGATCGACGCCCGCCCGTGCGGGGAGCCTCAGTAACGTGCCTCGGTGGCGTGCCTCGGTGGCGTGCCTCGGTGGCGTGGCCTCGGTAACGTGCCTCAGCAGCGTGCTCGGTGGCGTGTTTCAGCGACGTGCGACGGTGAGCAGCAGTTCGTTCGGTCCGCTCCAGCCGTCGTCCGTCGAGAAGCAGTCCAGGCGCTGCTCGATTTCCGCCCATGCCGCGTCTTCGGCCGCCGGCGGCAGCGCAGCAAGGATCTGCTGGATCGGGCTCGCCGAGCTGCGCACGAAATCGAGATAGGCGCGCGCCGACGGCAGCCGAAACGGCGCGGCGATCGTTGTCGTCGATACCTCCTCGAAACCCGCTGCGCGGAACCGCTCGTCGACCAGGCCGGGCTTGCCCAGGCTGAGCAACCCGCCGGGGGCGAACGGATCGCGCGGCGGCAGGCCCGCATGCTTCAGCGCGTTCGACATCAGGATGCCGATGCACGGATTGCGCTCGGGCGCCGAAAAGACGAGGGTGCACACCCGGCCGCCCGGACGCGTCGCCCGGTGCATTTCGCGCAGCGCCGCCTGCGGATCGGCGAACAGCATCAGGCCCAGCCGGCAGGTGACGGCGTCGAAGCTTGCATCGGACACCGGCAGGTGCGCCGCGTCGGCCTCGCGCAACTCGACGTTCGCCAGACCGGCGCGCTCGACGTTGCGCTGCGCCAGGCGCAGGATCGCCGCCGAGAAGTCGGTCGCCAGCACGCGGCCCGAGTCGCCGACTCGCCGTGCGATGTCGATCGCCGGTTCTCCGGCGCCGGCGGCAACGTCGAGCACCCGGTTGCCGGGCGCGATCCGTGCTTCCGCGAGCATCGCGTCGGTGGCCTCGCGCAACCACGCGCGGATCTGCGGCGCGTGCGCGTCCCAGCCCTCGGCCGCGCGCTCCCACTGCGCACGAGCGGCGGCGGTGAATGAGTCTGCGGCGGGTGCCGTGCCGATCGTCATGGCGTGCCTCCTGGTGAAACCAAACTGCGCCGACCTGCATGCCTGCAGCGTAGGAAGCGCGCGCGCCCCGCACAAGGCGCAACGACGCATAATCGAGCCGCGAAAACGCGGGGGCCATCGTGTACGACTGGAACGACCTGAAGCCCTTCATCGCCGTCGCCCGCGAAGGCAGCACGATCGCGGCGGCGCGCGCACTCGGCGTCGACCAGTCGACCGTGCAGCGCAGGCTCGCCGCGCTCGAGCGGAGCATCGGCCAACCGCTCGTGCGCCGCCTGCCCTCGGGCTACCGGCTCACCGCCTTCGGCGAACGGCTGCTGCCGATGGCGCAGCGCGTCGAAGAGGCGGCGCTCGCGCTACAGCAGCGCGTCGAGGCCTTCCGACGCGAGCTCGACGGCGTCGTGCGCGTCACCTGCCCGGAGCCGATCGTCTTCCGCATCGCCGGCACCGGACTGATCGATCGCTTCCGCGAGAGCTATCCCGGCATCGAGGTGCAGTTCGTGATGAGCGACAAGTATCTCGACCTCGAGCGCGGCGATGCCGACGTTGCGCTGCGCTCGGGCGACACCGTCGACGGCGCGCTCGTCGGTCGCAAGATCGGCGATTCGCTGTGGGCGGTCTACGCCAGCCGCGGTTACGTCGAGCGGTACGGGCGGCCCGAGCGCGTCGAAGACCTCGCCCGCCATGCGCTGGTCGGTTTCGACGAGACGCTGTCGAAGCATCGCGCCGCCGCGTGGCTGCGCCGGGTGGCGCCGAACGGCCGCGTCGTCGCACACAACGACAGCGTGCTCGGACTCGTGCAGTCGGTGCGCTCGGGCATCGGCGTCGCGCCGCTGCCGACCGCGCTCGGCGATGCCGAGCCCGAGCTGGTGCGCGTGCTCGGGCCGGTGAGCGAGCTGTCGCGCGCCTGGCGCGTGCTGACCACGCAGGAGCTGCGGCGAACGCCGCGCGTCGCCGCGTTCTTCGACTTCGTCGTCGCGCAACGCGATCGGTTGCGCCCGGTGCTTACCGGGTGAGCGGCGGCGTGCCGCCGCCGCTCAGCGGCCGGGCGACGACGACGCGAGCTGCTCCTCGAGGTCGTGCGAGCGCTTGACGATGTACTGGCGGATCAGCTCCATGTCCTTCGGCCCGAGCACCGACGCGAAGCTGGGCATGCCGCGATTCACCTTCGCGCCGCTCAGCACGGCGACGTACTGCTCGTGGCGGGCGGGCGTCATGTAGCGCAGATCGGGCAGCACGCCGCCGCTGACCGCGTTCAGTCCGTGGCACGAACCGCAGAAGCCGTTGAACATCGTGCGCGCCTGCGCGAGCTCGTCCTTGCCGGCAGTCACCTTCTGCAGCGGCGGAAGCGCGACCACAGCTTTCTTCGGCGGCGGCAGGCTGGCCGATGCGCCGAGCGCGAAGGTGACGATCCTCGCCTCGGGCTGGACCTGCGCCGACAGCGACAGCGGCCCCGTCACCAGCGGAAAGGCGCCGCCCCAGCCGGCCATGAAGGTGACGTACTGCACGCCGTCGACCTCGTAGGTGACCGGACCGGCCATCGAACCCGAGTTCACGCGCGCCTCCCACAGCTGCCGGCCGCTGTCGGCCGCATACGCGACCGCGCGGCCGTCGGCGGTGCCCTGGAACACGAGGTTGCCCGCGGTACTCAGCGTCCCGCCGTTCCACGGCGCCACGTACTCGTGCGTCCAGGCCGGCGCCTGCTTCACCGGATCCCAGGCGATCAACCGGCCTTTCCATGCGCTGCGGATCTGCGCCTCGACCTTCGGGTCTTCCGGAAGGTCGGGCACCTCGACGCCGAGGTTCACCACCGACTTGTGCGGGATGAACATCGGCTTTTCCTGCGCCTGCAGCCCGGCGACGCTCTCCTGCGCCGGCAGGTAGACGTAGCCGGTCTTCGGGTTGAACGACATCGGCTGCCAGTTGTGCGCGCCGAGAAAGCTCGGAACGACGACCTTCGGCCCCGACAGATAGTCGGCGTCGGCCGTGAGCACCGGCCGGCCGGTGGCCAGGTCGACGTGCGTCGCCCAGTTGATCGGCACGAAGTTCTTCGCCGAGATCAGCTTGCCGTCGGTGCGGTCGATCACGTAGAAGAAGCCGTTCTTCGGCGCCTGCATCAGCACCTTGCGCGGCCGTCCGTCGATCTCCAGGTCGGCGAGCACCATGTGCTGCGTGGCGGTGTAGTCCCACCGGTCGGCGGGCGTCGTCTGGTAGTGCCAGACGTACTCGCCGGTGTCGGGGTTCAGCGCGACGATCGACGACAGGAACAGGTTGTCGCCCTTGCCCTCGCTGCGGAACTTGTAGTTCCACGGCGAGCCGTTGCCGGTGCCGATGTACAGCAGGTTCAATTCGGCGTCGTAGGCCATCGAATCCCAGGCGGTGCCGCCGCCGCCCCAGTCGAGCCAGCCGCGCCCGTGCCAGGTCTTCAGCGCGATCTCCATCGCCTTGTCTTCCGGCGGCTTGCCCGGATCGCCCGGCACCGTGTAGAAGCGCCACGCCTGCTTGCCGGTCTCGGCATCGTAGGCGGTGACGTAACCGCGCACGCCGAACTCCGCGCCGCCGTTGCCGATCACGACCTTGCCCTTGACGATGCGCGGCGCGCCGGTGATCGTGTAGCTCTTCCGGCGGTTCTCGACGGTGTCGACGCTCCAGGCGGGCTTGCCGGTGCGTGCGTCGAGCGCAACCAGCCTGCCGTCGAAAGTGCCGACGTAGACCTTGCCCTTCCAGACGGCGACGCCGCGGTTCACCGTGTCGCAGCAGCCCTGGCTCAGGTTCTCGCCCGGTACCTGCGGGTCGTAGCGCCACAGCAGCTTGCCGCTGCGCGCATCGAGCGCGTAGACGATGCTCTGCGCGCCGGTGGTGTACATGACGCCGTCGACGACGATCGCGGTCGACTCGACGCCGCGGTCGACGTCGAGCTTGTAGGTCCAGGCGAGGCCGAGCTTGCCGACGTTGCGGTCGTCGATGCGCGCAAGCGGAGAGAATCGCTGTTCGTCGTAGGTGCGGCCGTGGCTCATCCAGTTGCCCGGCTCGCGGTCGGCAGCGACGATGCGCGCGCCGTCGACGTCGGCGGGGTTCTTCGGCGCGGCGAGCGCCAGCGGGGCGAGCGTGGCCAGAACGGCAAACGCGATGACGTTGCGCTTCATGCGGGTCTCCTCCTGATGCGGTCGCCGGGTTCGGCGCCCACGTATCGCTGCGTGGATCGCAAGTACCACCGACGAGAGGCCGTGAACGAATCGGTCGGGCCGGCACGCCGGTCGCCCGGCGTGCCGCGGCCGTCGCCGGCTCACTTCTTGATGCTGATCACCTGCGGCTGCGTCACCGCCTTCAGCCCGTCGAGGCCGAACTCCACGCCGTAACCCGAGCCCTTGACGCCGCCGAAGGGCACCATCGGATGGATCATCCCGTGCTGGTTGATCCACACCGTGCCCGCCTGTATGCGGCTGGCGACCTGCTTGGCCTTCTCGATGTCGTTCGACCACACCGAGGCGCCCAGGCCGGCGTCGAGCCGGTTGGCGCTGGCGATCGCGTCCTCGACGTCCTGGTACTGGATGATCGGCAGCACGGGGCCGAACTGCTCCTCGTCCACCAGGCGGTCGCCGTCCTTCAGGCCGGTGACCAGCGTGAGCGGATAGAAGTAGCCGGGGCCGCCCCTGGGCGCGCCGCCGCATTCGATCTTGCCGCCCTGCGCCTTCGCGCTCTCGACCAGGTCGACGACCTTGTCGTACTGCATCTTGTTCTGGATCGGGCCCATCACCATGCCCTCTTCCAGCCCGTTGCCCATTGGCATCGCCTGCGCGAGCTCCTTGAGCGCCTGCACGGTGGGTTCGAACAGGCTCTCGGGCACGTACAGGCGCTTGGCGGCGGCGCAGGTCTGGCCCATGTTGATGAAGGCGCCCCAGAACAGGCCCATCGCCATCGCCTTCGGATCGGCGTCGGGCAGCATGATCGCGGCATCGTTGCCGCCGAGCTCGAGCGTGACGGGCACGACGTTCTTCGCAGCCGCCTCGGCGACCTTCGCGCCGGTGCGCGCCGAGCCGGTGAACATCACCTTGTCGATGCCCGGGTCGGACACCAGCCACGAGCCGACTTCACCCGGGCCGCTGACGGTGTTCACGACGCCCTTGGGCAGCGCTTCGCTGATCAGCCGCACGAGTTCCAGCGTGCCGATCGACGTGTACTCCGAAGGCTTGATGACGACCGTGTTGCCGGCGCGGATCGACGGCACGATCTGCCAGATCGCGATCAGCAGCGGCCAGTTCCACGGAGCGATCGCGGCCACGACGCCGTAGGGCTTGCGGTGCACTTCGTCGCGACGCGTTTCGTCCTCGAAGGCTACCTCCACCGGCAGCTCCAGGCTGGCCGGCACCTGCGTCCACACCTCGCAGCCCCACACCTCGAAGCGGGCTCCGGGCACCTGGTCGGGACCGACGCCGCCGAGCGGCTTGCCCTGCTCGCGGGTGACCCAGTCTGCCAGGTAGGCGTCGTTGGCCTTGATGATCTCGGCCACCTTCATCATCAGCGCCTTGCGCTCGGCGTCGGGCCGCGCCGCCCAGGCCGGCTGCGCGGCCCGAGCGGCGGCGATCGCGTCGGACACCTGCTGCCGCGTGGAGACCGGCACGTGGCCGAGCGTTTCGCCGGTGGCCGGGTTGATCGACGCGAAAGTGCTGTCCGAGCCGACGGGCCGGCCGTCGATCGTGTTGAGATAGGTTTTCATGGTGTCCCCTCGGGTCGTTGCTGGAGAACGCGCCGCCCACGGCGCGTCCCGCAGCGGTCGAATGCCGCAGCGGCGGTCATCGTCGCTCAGTGCGGGCCGGCGGACTTGCAGCGGGGTGCGACGAGAGTTGACCCGGAGTGCAGTTTCGGCTTTGCGCGCGCCTGCGGTATTCGCGCGGGCCGGCGCCGTAGGTCGCCTTGAACAGGCGGCTGAAATACGCCATGTCGCTGAAGCCGTTGTCGAAGGCGATGCGCGTGATCGTCTTGTCGCGGCCGTCGGCGTCGAGCAGCGCCTGGCGGCAGCGATCGAGGCGGGTCTGCTGGATGAAGGCGCCCGGCGACTGTCCGACCGGCTCGAACCACGCATACAAGGTGCGACGCGAGACGCGCAGCTCGGCGGCCACGACATCCGGCGTCAGTTCGGGGTCGCCGATGCGGCTGGCGATGTAGCGGCGTGCGCGCGCCAATTGCGCGTCGACTCGCGTATGGCGCACGTCGGTCGCGCTCTTGGCGGCAGCCAGCATGAGATTCGCGATCGACGCGCAGGCGGTCTCGGCCGACCGCGCGTCGTAGTGGTGCGGGTCGCGCAGCGCCGTCAGCACGCAGCCGAGTGCGACGCGCGATGCGCCGGTGGAACGAAACGACTGGCCCAGGCCGTTCGCCGCCAGCGACTCCCACTCGGGGCACGCGTCCAGCGGCAGCAGCGCCACGACGAATCGGCTGGCGTCGTCGATGTCGATGGAATACGGACGCGAGGTGTCGTAGAAGGTCCAGGCCCCGGGCGCCAGATCGCTGCAACGGCCCGCCTGCTCGATCCGGCTGAGGCCGCGCACCTGCCAGAAGAGCTTCAGGAACGCGCGCTCGGAGCGCTCCGACAACGTGCGCGTGCGCACGACGCGATGCGCGTCGGCGTCGACGTACGCGAGCTGCGCCGCGCCGAGCTGCCGCGCGGTGAGCGCCGCGCGGAAATCGTCGCGGCGCGTGACCGACACCTCCAGCGGGAGGAAGTTCGCGTGCACGCCCGCCTTCCAGCCGGAGGCGCTGCGCGTGCTCAGCTGGGCTGCGCCGGGCGGGGCTTGCATTTCCATTCCTGCGGAACGAGCGCCCATTCTCGGACAGAAGTCGCGCCGGACGCAATGCGCGGCGCGGCTCGCTGCGCGCCGGTCGCCGGGTCCGCGGCAGCGGCAGCGGCAGCGGCAGCGTTCCCCTGTCCCGCGAGCGCGCGAACGGGTTGCGCAGGCCAGCGTATCGTTGCCGAATGAACCGCACGATATCGCTGCCGGGCGGCGAAGAAGTTCCCGCCCTGGGGCAGGGCACCTGGGAGATGGGCGATCGCGCCGACGCGCATGCCGAGGAGATCGCGACGATCCGCCTCGGCCTCGATCTCGGGCTCACGCTGATCGACACCGCCGAGATGTACGGCGACGGGCGCTCCGAGTCGCTCGTCGGCGAGGCGATCGACGCACGGCGCGACGAAGTCTTCCTCGTCACGAAAGTGCTGCCGTCGAACGCGTCGCGCGACGGCGTCGCCGCGGCGTGCGAGCGCAGCCTGCAGCGCCTGCGCACCGACCGCATCGACCTGTACCTGCTGCACTGGCGCGGCAGTTTTCCGCTCGCCGACACCGTCGACGGCTTCGAGGCGCTGCGCCGCGCCGGGAAGATCCGCCACTGGGGCGTGAGCAATCTCGATCTCGACGACATGCGCGAGCTGTGGTCGACCCCCGGTGGCCGGCACGTTGCCGCGAACCAGCTGCTCTACAACCTGACGCGGCGCGGCATCGAGTGGGACCTGCTGCCGTGGCTGCGCGAGCGCTCGATCCCTGCGATGGCGTACTCGCCGATCGAGCAGGCACGGCTGCTGCGCGACCGCCGCCTGCAGGCGATGGCCAGGCGCGTCGAACGCACGCCGGCGCAACTCGCGCTCGCGTGGCTGCTGTCGCAGTCCGGGGTGATCGCGATCCCGAAGACCTCGCATCGCGAGCGCATGCGCGAGAACGCGCAGGTGCTGCAGCGGCCGCTGGATGACGCCGAGGCGCAGGAGATCGATCGGCTGTTCGCGCCGCCCGAAGGACCGAAGCCGCTCGAGATGATCTGACCGGCTCGCGTGCGCGGATCGCCGATCCCGGTCGAGCCCGGCGCGGCGGAAACGCGACGCGAACCGACACGCTGCGAACGACAGCGTTTTGCCGCGCGCAACACTTTGCGGAGCCAGAAGCGCTGCGTCATGCAGCGCCGAAACGAGGAGCGGAAGAGCGGCGCGCCACCCGCGGGCCGAACGCCGTATAGTCGGCGCTCTCCTGCGGCGCCTGTCGAGCGCCGTTCGTGCTCCGCGATCGATGCCCGCCGACTCCCCCATTCGCTCCCGCACCGGTTCCGAAGACCTGGGCTCCGCCTGGGTGATGCTGCTCGCGCTCACCGGCGGCTTCGCGCTCAGCCAGGCGTACCGCACGGTGGCGGCGATCATGGCGCCGCAGCTGCAGGCGGAGTTCGACCTCGATCCGCAGGGGCTCGGCATTTTCGCGGGCACCTTCCATTTCGCCTTCGGCGCGCTGCAACTGCTGATGGGAATCGGCATCGACCTGTACGGCGTACGACGCACCGTGCTGGTCGCCTTTCCGCTCACCATCGTCGGGTCGGCGCTGTCGGCGTACACCGACCGGTTCGGCGTCTTGCTCGCGGCGCAGGCGCTGATCGGCATCGGCTGCGCGCCGGCCTTCCTCGTCTGCACGGTGTTCATCGCACAGCGCTTCCCGGCCGCGCGCTACGCATCGGTGTCGGGGCTCGTGCTCGGCCTGGGCGGCATGGGCATGCTCGCCACCGGCACGCCGCTGGCCTGGCTGATCGAGGCGGGCTCGTGGCGTTGGGGATTCGTGGCACTCGGACTCCTGTCGGCGGCCGCGTGGCTGGCGATCGCACGCTTCGTGCGCGCCCCCGCGGCGACGGGCGCTGCGGCGGGTGCCGAGACGGGCGCTGCGGCGGGCGCCGCAGCGGGCGCCCAAGGGGGCGCTGCGACCGGCACTGCGACGAGCGCTGCCGCCGGCGCGCAGCGAGAAACGCTGGGACAGGCGCTGCGCGGCTTCACGTCGCTGTTCGCGATGCCGCACACCTGGGGCATCCTGGCACTGGCGACGGTCAGCTACGCGGCATTCGTTTCGTTGCGCGGACTGTGGCTCGGGCCGTTGCTCGTCGAGCGCTACGGCTTTTCGCTGGTGGCCAGCGGCAACGTCGCGATCGCGGTGTCGGTCGCCTCGATGATCGGTCCGGCGCTGTTCGGCCGCCTCGATCCGGGGCGTGGAACGCGCCGGCGCTGGCTGCTCGGCGGCACGCTCGGCTGCGCAGCGATGTTCGTGCTGCTCGCGCCGGGCGTCGGCGCCTCGTTCGACGTGGCGATCTCGATCGCGTTTTCGCTGCTCTCGGGCTACGGAGTGCTGCAATACGCCGACGTGCGCGACGCCTATCCCGCATCGATGACCGGCCGCGCGTTGTCGCTGTTCACGATGGCGCTGTTTCTCGGCGTGGCGCTGATGCAGTGGCTCACCGGCGCTGCGGCGTCGGCAGCCGTCGCGATCGGCGGGCCGCCTTTTGCGGCCGCGTTCGGAACGATCGCGGCGATGCTCGCGATCGGCGCGCTGCTGTTTCGCCGGCTGCCCCAGCCGCGCTGAGCTGCTCTCAGGCCGCGACCAACCGCGCAAGCTGCGCGCGCATGCGCAGCGGATCGACTGCCTGCAGCAGCCGCGTGACGCGCGGCGCCAGCTTCGTGACGTCGGCGCGCAGGATTTCGCGCTTGACGCGCAGCAGGCTCGCGGGATGCATCGAGAACTCGCGCAGCCCCATGCCGAGCAGCAGTTGCGTCGCGCCCCAGTCGCCCGCCATCTCGCCGCATACGGCCACCGGCTTGCCGGCGCGGCGCGCGGCGCGGATCGTCATCGCCACCAGGCGCAGCACCGCCGGATGGAAGGGCTCGTAGAGCGAGGCCACTTCGTGGTCGGAGCGGTCGATCGCCAGCGTGTACTGCGTGAGATCGTTGGTGCCGATCGACAGGAAGTCGAGCCGGCGCACGAACAGGCTCGCGGACAGCGCCGCCGCCGGAATCTCGACCATGCCGCCCACCGGCATGGCGTCGTCGAAGGCCAGGTTGCGCTCGCGCAGTTGCGCCTTGGCGATGCCGATCAGGCGCAGCGTCTGGTCGATCTCGTGGCCGTGCGCGAGCATCGGGATCAGCAACCGCACCGGGCCGTGCGCCGACGCACGCAGGATCGCGCGCAATTGCACCAGGAACATCGACGGCTGCGACAGGCAATAGCGGATCGCGCGCCGACCCAGCGCGGGATTCTGCGCAATCGGCGCGGCGCCGCGTGCGAGCGCCTTGTCGGCGCCGACGTCGAGCGTGCGGATCGTCACCGACCGGCCCTGCATCGCGACCACCGCCTCGCGGTACGCCTCGAACTGCTCGTCTTCGCCGGGCAGGTCGCGCCGGTTCAGGAACAGGAATTCGGAGCGAAACAGGCCGATGCCTTCGGCGCCGGCCTCGAGCGCTGCGCCGGCCTCCTCGGGCCGCTCGACGTTGGCGAGCAAGCGGATCTTCGTTCCGTCGCGCGTGACCGCCGGCACGTGCAACAGTTTCTGCAGCGCCTCGCGCTCGCGCAGGCTGAGCGCCTGCAGGCGCCGGTACTGCGAGAGCACGCCTTCGTCGGGCGCGACGATGACGACTCCCTGCTCGCCGTCGAGCACGAGCCAGTCGTCGTCGGCGATCAGCCGACTCGCCAGTCCGGCACCGACCACGGCCGGGACGTCCATCCCGCGTGCAAGGATCGCCGTGTGCGAGGTCGCGCCGCCCTGGTCGATCGCGAAGCCCACCGCCGAACGCAGCGACAGCATGTCGGCCGGCGAGAGGTCCTCGGCGACGAAGATGCACGGCTCGTCGCCGCCGAAGTGCACGCGCGCGCGCGAGCCCGACAGAACGCGCGTGACGCGGTCGGCGACCTGCAGCACGTCGCGGCTGCGCTCGCGCAGGTAGGCGTCGTCGATTTCGTCGAACTGCGCGGCGAGCTGCGCGGCCTGCGCGGCGAAAGCCCACTCGGCGTTGCGCAGGTCCTCGCGCACGGTCTGGCGCGCGGCCTCGGCCAGCGCCGGGTCGTCGAGGATCATCGCGTGCACGTCGAGCAGCGCACGCGCTTCGGCCGGCCCCTCTTCGGGCAACTGCTCGGCGATCGCCTGCAGCTCGGCGCGCACGACCTCGATCGCCGTCTCCATTCGCGTCAGCTCGCGCTCGACCTGCGTCGGCAGCACCCGATAGCGCGGAACGTCGCGCTCGCTCGCCTCGAGCCGGCGCGCGCGAGCGATCACGATGCCACCGCCGACGCCGACGCCGTGCAGGCTGAACATGATCAGCCGAGCTCCTCTTCGAAGCCGGAGGAGATCAGCGCGCGCAACGCGTCGACCGCGTCGTGCTCGTCGGGACCATCGGCCTCGACGACGAGCGTGCTGCCCCGGGCGGCGGCGAGCATCATCACGCCCATGATGCTTTTCGCGTTCACGCGGCGCCCGCCCTTGGTGAGCCACACTTCGGAGCGATAGCGCGAGGCCGTCGCCGTCAGGCGCGCCGACGGGCGTGCATGCAGCCCGAGCCGGTTGACGACGACGACTTCGGCGCTGGTCATCGGTCTTCGCCTCCTGCGCCGGCAGCGATCGCGCCGTCGTCGGCGTCGACCGCGCGGATCGCGCGCCGTCCGCTGTCGAGCAGCGCTTCGACCAGCTCGTCCACCGGCATGCGCCGGTTCTGGATCGCCTTCAGCAGCATCGGCAGGTTCACGCCGGCGACGACGCGCACGCGATCGGGCACCGCCAGCTGCGCGGCGATGCGCGACGGCGTCGCACCGTAGACGTCGGTGAGCACGACGGCGCCGCTGCCGTCGTTGATGCGCGCGAGCAATTCGCGCCCGCAGTCCAGCGCCGCGGCGGGGTTCTCGTCGGGAACGACGTCGAGCGCGGCGAGCTGCGGCGACAGCCGGCCGTACACGTGCCGCGTGCAGCGGATCAACGCGCTGCCGAAAGGCTCGTGCGAGACGACGAGGATGCCGATCATCGGGTTCGCGCCGCGGACATCGAAAGGCGAGCCGCGCGGTTCAGCCCGGCTGCGGCTGCGCGAGCGCCGCCTCGAGCTTGTCGACGAACAGCCGCGCGACGTCGAAGCCCTTCTGCTGGCGGATCTCCTGGAAGCAGGTGGGGCTGGTGACGTTGATCTCGGTGACCCAGTCGCCGATCAGGTCGAGCCCGACCAGCAGCAGCCCGCGCGCGGCCAGCGTCGGTGCGAGCGCCTCGCCGACCTCGCGGTCGCGCGCCGAAAGCGGCCTGGCGACGCCGGTGCCGCCGGCGGCGAGGTTTCCCCGGAACTCGCCCGTCTTCGGAATGCGCGCGAGGCTGAACGGTACGACCTCGCCGCCGATCAGCAGCACGCGCTTGTCGCCGTCGGCGATCTGCGGGATGTAGCGCTGCGCCATCACGGTTCGCGCGCCGAAGAGGTTCAGCGCCTCGATGATCACCGACAGGTTCGGGTCGCCGCGCTTGGCGCGGAAGATCGACGTGCCGCCCATTCCGTCGAGCAGCTTGAACACCGCCTCGTCGTGCTCGTCGACGAAGGCGCGCAGTTCGTCGGCCGAGCGCGTGACCAGCGTCGGCGCGGCGAACTGGGGGAACTCGGCAACGGAGAGCTTCTCGTTGTGGTCGCGGATCGCGCGCGGATCGTTGAAGACGCGCGCGCCTTCGCGCACCGCCTGCTCGAGCAGGTACGTGGAGTAGACGTACTCCATGTCGAAGGGCGGGTCCTTGCGCATGAGCACCGCATCGAAGGCGGCGACCGGCTCGCGCGCCGGCACGCCGAGCGCGTACCACGGCGCGCCGCTGCCGGTCGTGTCGGTGAGATGCAACGACGTCGCCACGACCATCGCATGCCCGTTCGCGTAGGACAACTGGTGCTGCTCGCAGACGAACAGCGCATGGCCGCGCGATGCGGCCTCGACCATCATCGCGTAGGTCGTGTCCTTGTAGGTCTTGATCTGCGGCAGCGGATCGAGGATCACCAGCAATCGCATCGTTGCGTCCTTCGTCAACCGTACAGCGACGGGTCGGGGTCGGTCTGCTCGAGTTCGACCGCGGCAGCGAGCAGCGCCAGGCGCGCGACGACGCCGTAGACGTAGAAGCGGTTCACCGCGTGCTCGACCGACTCGCCGCGATCGGGCAGGTGGCAGCTCGCCGCGAACGGCAGCGGCACGAAATGCATTCCGGGCGCGTTCAGGTTTTCGTCGGCGCCGCGCTGCGTATGCACGCGATAGAAGCCGCCGACGACGTAGCGATCGATCGTGTAGACGACCGGCTCGGCGACACCGCCGTCGACCGTCTCGACCGTGGGCACGCCTTCCTGCACGACGAGCCCGCGTGCCGCCCTGCCGTCGGCGCCGGGCGACATCGCCTCGCGCTCGGCCGGGCTCGCGTCGCGCACCTGCGCCGCATCGCGCACCGGGGTGACGCCGATGCCGCAGGTGCCGGCGTTCGCCTTCACGACCGCGAAAGGCCGCTCGTCGACGCCGTGTTCGCGGTAGCGCGCGCGCGCCTGGCGAAGGATCCGCTCGACGGCGAGGGCGACGCGCTCGACTCCGTCATCGTCGCGCAGGTCGGCGTCGTCGCACTCGACGAAGCCGGTGGTGATCAGCCAGGGGTCGAAATCGAACTGGCGGGCGAAGCGACGCGCGACGTCGGCATACGCGGCGAAATGCCGGGACTTGCGGCGAAGCGTCCAGCCGGCGTGCAGCGGCGGCAGCAGCACCTGCTCGTGCACGTTGTCGAGCACCGCGGGCAGGCCCGAAGGCAGGTCGTCGTTGAGCAGGATCGAGCATGGGTCGAAATCGGCAAGGCCGACGCGAAACCCGCGGCGCACGACCGGCTCGACCAGCAGCGCTTCGCCGTCGCCGGCGTCGATGCGCAGCGGCGCGACCACGTCCGGATCGACGCTGCCGTAGCGCACGCGCAGTCCGGTCTGGCGCAGGATCGTCGACAGCCGGCGCAGGCTGCGCAGGTAGCGCGGGTCGCGTCGGCGCGGGTCGGGAATCAGCAGCAGGTTGCGCGCGTCGGCGCAGTATTTCTCGATCGCCGCCATCGCCGCCTGCACGGCGAGCGGCAGCGTGTCCTCCGAGAGGTTCTCGAAGCCGGCCGGAAACAGGTTCGTATCGACCGGCGCGATCTTGAAGCCGGCGTTGCGCAGGTCGATCGACGCGTAGAACGGCGGCGTGTGGTCCTGCCACTCGAGACGGAACCAGCGTTCGATGCGGGCGCTCGCCTCGAGCAGGTGCCGCTCGAAATCCTGCAGCGGCGCGGAGATCGCCTGGGCGAAATCGGGAAGCATGGACGGAAACGGTGCGAGCCGCCGGGACGGCAGCCACGAACCGATTGTAACGTCCGGGTCGCGACGGCCGACGCGCGCAGCCGACGAGGCCGCACGCGGCTCAGCGGTGGTAGGCAGTCTCTCCGTGCGCGACGATGTCCAGCCCCTGGCGTTCCTCGTCCTCGGGCACGCGCAGCCCGATCGTGCGCTCGACGAGTTCGAAGCCGGCGAAGGCGACCACGCCCGACCAGGCGATCGTCAGCAGCACGGCCTGCAACTGCACCCACAGTTGCGCGGCGATCGAATAGTGCGGCGAGACCGCGTTCGCGACGTAGTCGTAGACGCCCACGCCGCCCAGCACCGGCGCGGCGAACACGCCGGTGAGCAGTGCGCCGACGATTCCGCCGAGCGCGTGCACGCCGAAGACGTCGAGCGCGTCGTCGACGTCGAGCCGGCGCTTCAGGCCGTTGACCCCCCACAGGCAGACGAGCCCGGCGACGAAACCGATGACGAGCGCGCCGGCCGCGCCGACGAAGCCGCACGCCGGCGTGATGGCGACGAGCCCCGCCACCGCGCCCGATGCGGCGCCGAGCATCGACGGGCGGCCCTTGAACCGCCACTCGCCGAACGTCCACGACAGCGTGGCGGCCGCGGCAGCGACGAGCGTGTTGACGAAGGCCAGTGCCGCGCCGGCGTTGGCCTCGAGATTCGAGCCGGCGTTGAAGCCGAACCAGCCGACCCACAGCAACGACGCACCGATCATCGTCGACACGAGCGAGTGCGGCGCCATCGACTCGCGCCCGTAGCCGATGCGCTTGCCGATCACCCAGGCGCCCACCAGTCCCGCAACGCCCGCGTTGACGTGCACGACGGTGCCGCCGGCGAAGTCGAGAGCGCCGCGCCGCCAAAGCCAGCCGGCGCGGGCGCCGACCGCGTCGAGCGACGCCGGGTCGGTGATCGCGTCGGGGCCGGCCCAGTACCAGACGGCGTGCGCGATCGGCAGGTAGCAGAAGGTGAACCACACGGCCGAGAAGACGAGCACGGCCGGAAAGCGCGCGCGCTCGGCGAAGGCGCCGACGATCAGCGCACAGGTGATCGCCGCGAACGTTCCCTGGAACGCGACGAAGCTCAACTCGGGCAGCACGACGCCCTTGCTGAAGGTCGGCGTCGTCGATTCCGGACCGACACCGGCGAGGAACGCCTTCGAGAGGTTGCCGTAGAACGCGCCGTCGCCGCCGAAGGCGAGCGAGTAGCCGTAGATCGTCCACAGCACGACGATCAGCGCGAAGACGACGAGCACCTGCATCAGCACCGACAACATGTTCTTCGCACGCACCAGTCCGCCGTAGAAAAGCGCGAGCCCGGGGATCGCCATCATGACCACGAGCAGCGTCGCGACGGTGATCCACGCGACGTCGCCCTTGGCGGGCTGCTGGGCTGCGAAGGCCGGTGCGACGGCAGGCAACAGCACCACCGCCGCGAAGGCGCGGACGGCGGGCATCGTCTCTCCTCGATCGCGCATCGAAGTCGCCGGCGCCGCGGTCAAAGCGCCTCCTCGCCGCTCTCGCCGGTGCGGATGCGGACGACCTGCTCGAGGTCGTAGACGAAGATCTTGCCGTCGCCGATCTTTCCGGTGCGCGCCGAAGCCTGGATCGCCTCGACCGCACGTTCGACGAGTTCGTCGGGCAGCGCCACGTCGATCTTCACTTTCGGCAGGAAGTCGATCACGTATTCGGCGCCGCGATACAGCTCGGTGTGTCCCTTCTGGCGTCCGAAGCCCTTGACCTCGGCAACCGTGATGCCCTGTACGCCGATCGCCGAGAGCGCCTCGCGCACCTCGTCGAGCTTGAAGGGCTTTAGCACTGCGGTGATCATCTTCATCGTCGTCTCCCGGGATCGCGCCCGCCGCCAGCACGCCGAACCCCGGCACGGCGACGGCATCGCCGACCGTTCCGGTTGCGGGCGCTGCGGAGGTCCGCTGCACAGCTTCCTTTCTTCCTCCAGACGCAGTTTTCGTGCCACCGCGCACCCGGCCCGCACACGGTGCATCGCGTTCGCGTTGCGCCTGCCCGCGCGCCCGCGGACCGTGCCTCGACGCACGCTTCGTTTCGCTTCGCGCGCCGGCCGCACCCCGATGCATCGATCCGGTGCAGCGCGCACGCTCGCGGCACGCACCGGCGTCACGCCGCTCGGACTTTCGCATCGGCCGTCGGAGCGAGGGGCGAAGCGCGTCGCCGCGAACGGGCGGTGCTAGACTCGATTCACGATGAACACGACACCGCAATCGCTGCTCGCCGACCTGCAGCAGCGCGTCTCGGAGCTGTTTCGCAGCAGCCCGGCCGCCGACATCGAGCGCAACCTGAAGGCGATGCTCGCGCAGACCTTCCAGCGCGTCGACCTCGTCACGCGCGACGAATTCGACACGCAGCTCGATCGCCTGGCGCGGCTGCAGGAGCGCGTCGCGATGCTCGAGCATCGCCTCGACGCCGGGGCGCCGGGCGCGCGTGCCGCCCAAGGCGGCGCATCGCAGGCCGGCACCACCGCCGTGCCAGCGGCGACGACTGCCGGTGCAACCGCACCGGCCGCGACGACTCCCGGCGCGGCCGCGTCGGAAGGCACCGGCGCCATCCCCATGCCCGGACCGGGCGCAGAGCCGTCGCCGGACGACCCCGGCCCGGTGATCTGACAAGCCCGATCGCGCTCGCCTCGCGGCGCGCGGCTGCATTGCGCGACGCCGGATGCCGCCTGCGATGCCCCTGGCCGTCGTCCACAGCCGCGCGCTGGTCGGGCTCGACGCGCCCGCGGTCAACGTCGAGGTCCACATCGGCGTCGGGCTGCCGGCCTTCCACGTCGTCGGCCTGCCGGAGGCGGAAGTGCGCGAGAGCCGCGACCGCGTGCGCGCCGCGCTGCTGCACGCAGGCTTCGACTTCCCGAACCGGCGGCTCACCGTCAACCTCGCACCGGCGGACCTGCCGAAGGCCTCGGGTCGCTTCGACCTGCCGATCGCGGTCGGCATCCTCGCTGCGAGCGGGCAGGTGCCGACGCAGGCGCTGGACGAGCTCGAGTTCGTCGGCGAGCTGTCGCTCACCGGAGCGATCCGCCCGATCCGCGGCGCGCTGGCGATGGCGCTCGCCGTCGCGCGCGAGAGGCGCAGCAGCACGCTTCTGCTGCCCGCGGCCAACGGCGATGAAGCAGCGCTCGTCGACGGCGTGCGGTTGCTCGCCGCCGAAGACCTGGTCGGCGTCGCAGCGCATCTGAACGGCGCGGGCCCGCTCGTGCGCATCGAGCCGGACGTCCCGAAGACGCTCGCGCCCGACGCGGACGACCTCGCCGACGTCAAGGGACAACCCTTCGCCAAGCGCGCGCTCGAGATCGCAGCCGCCGGAGCGCACAACCTGCTGATGATCGGTCCGCCCGGATCGGGAAAGTCGCTGCTCGCGCAGCGCATGCCGGGCATCCAGCCGCCGATGGACACCGACGAGGCGCTCGAGAGCGCGGCGCTGCAGAGCCTGCAGGGAACGTTCCGCATCGAGCACTGGGGGCGACGCCCGTTCCGGTCGCCGCATCACGGCGCCTCGGCGGCGGCGATCGTCGGCGGCGGTTCGAACCCGCGCCCCGGCGAGGCGAGCCTGGCGCACAACGGCGTGCTGTTCCTCGACGAGCTGCCCGAGTTCTCGCGCACGGTGCTCGAAGCGCTGCGCGAGCCGCTCGAGACCGGACGCATCGCGGTCGCTCGCGCTGCACGCAAGGTCGAGTTCCCGGCGCGCTTCCAGCTCGTCGCGGCGATGAATCCGTGTCCCTGCGGGTACTTCGGTGCCGTTCGCTGCCGCTGCACGCCGGAGCAGGTGCAGCGCTATCGCGCGCGCCTGTCCGGCCCGCTGCTCGATCGCATCGACCTGCTGGTGGCGGTGACGCCGGTCAGCGAGTCGCAATTGATGCAGGCGCCCGACGGCGAACGCAGCAGCGTCGTCGCCGCGCGCGTGGCGCAGGCCCGCGAACGCCAGCGCCAGCGCCAGGGCGGCGCCAATGCGTTCCTGCCGCCGTCGCTGATCGACCGGCACTGCGCGCTCGACGAGCGCGCAACGTCGATGCTGCTGCAGGTCGCCCGACGGCAACGCTGGTCGTCGCGCGCACTGCACCGCGCGCAGAAGATCGCGCGCACGATCGCCGATCTCGCAGGCGCAAAGCGCATCGACGCGCAGCACGTGGCCGAGGCGGTCGGCTACCGGCGCGCGCTCGACTTCGACGTCGCAGGCGGTGCTACGATGCCCGGGCCATGACCGAACCCGCAACGAAGCTTCCGCTCGCCGGCCTGAAAGCCGTCGAACTGCATGCGATCGGCCCGGTGCCCTTCGCCGGCCAACTGCTGCGCTCGCTCGGCGCGCGCGTCGTGCGCATCGGTCCGCCCGCCGACCCGGGGCTCGGCGTGCGCGTTGCGCCGCAATACGACCTGCTCAACGCGGGCAAGGAAGAGCAGCGGCTCGACCTGAAGGAAGGCGCGGGCGTCGACGCGCTGCACGCCGAGCTTGCCGATGCCGACGTGCTGCTCGAAGGTTTCCGTCCCGGCGTGCTCGAGCGGCTCGGCCTCGCGCCGGCGACGCTGCTCGAGGCGCACCCGCGGCTCGTCGTCGGACGCCTGTCCGGCTGGGGCAGCCGGGGATCGCTCGCGCCGCGCGCGGGCCACGACATCAATTACCTGGCCCGCTCCGGCGTGCTCGCCGCGGTCGGCTCGCGCGAACAGCCCGTCGTTCCGCTGAACGTCGTCGCCGATTTCGGCGGCGGCGCGATGCACCTGCTGGTCGGCGTGCTCGCGAAGCTCGTGCAGCGTTCGATCACGGGGCGCGGCGGCGTCGTCGAAACGAGCATCCTCGCCGGCACCGTCGGACTGACGCCGATGTTCTACGGACTGCTCGCCGCGGGCGTATGGAACCTGCAGCGCGCCGCCAACCTGCTCGACGGCGCGATGCCGTTCTATCGCGTCTACCGCTGCGCGGACGATCGCTTCGTTGCCGTCGGCCCGCTCGAGCCGAAGTTCTACCGGGAACTGCTCGACGTCACCGGCCTGCTCGACGAGATCGACCCGCAGGACCAGTACCGCCCGCAGACCTGGCCGGCCACCGCCGCGAAGTTCGAACGGCGCTTCGCCACGCGCACGCGGGACGAATGGGCACAGGCGGCACACGACCGCGACGCGTGCCTGGCACCGGTACTCGATTTCGCCGAAGCGGCACGCGACGAGCACAACCTGGCGAACGGGTTGTATCGCAGCGCGCCTTTCGCCCAGCCCGACACGACGATCCGCTTCGACGGCGGTTGATCCCGTCGACGCAGCCGCTCGCCGAAGCGGGGAACGCGCGTTTCGCGGCGGGCGCGGGCGGCGCGGCGTTCACGGTGCGATCCGGAACGATTCGTGGAAGAGCTTCGATGCCTGCGGATCGGCCACCGGCGCGATCATCACCACCTGCCAGGCGCGATCGCCGCGCGCGACGAAGGTCGCGCTCATGTGCGAGCGCTTGCCGGCGACGCTGCCCTCGACCTCCACATGGGTTCCCGGGGCGCTGCCCACCGTTCGCCCGGCGGCGTCGAGCACCGGGACCTCGACTTGCGTGGCCTTCGTCCGATGTCCCTGCACATTGCGCTCCATCGCCGTACGCATCGCGTCGGTTGCGTGCCGGCGGGCCGCTTCGTCGGCCGACGGCAACACGACCGACCCCACGGTGAACAAGGCTTCGTCGACGCGCGCGCCGGTCATCGCCATCGTGACCGGCACGCCGGCGAGATCGATCGGCCGCGTCATCGACGCGGGCCTGGCCGGAAGCAGGACCCGGTATCCTGCGTCGGTCTCGCGGATTTCGCGCCAGTCGTAGGCGGGATGGCATGCGGCGAGCGCCAGCAGCCAGCCGAGGACGAGGGCAGCCGGCATCCGGGTTTGCCGGCGCATCGCGAAGGGAAAGTTCATTCGATAATGGTAGGGCTGCCTGAGGCCCGCCCGGAACGGAGGTCCAAATGATCTACGAGTTCAAGTCGCGCGCCACCGGCTCGGTCATCATGACCAAGCCCGTTGCCGAATGGATCCTGCAGATCATCGGCAAGACCCCCGGTCGCACCGGGATCATCACGGTCGACCAGATGCCCGGCGCCGTCGAAGCGCTGAACCGGGCGATCGCGCAGGAAAAGGACGAACTGCGCGCCGAACGCCGGGCAATGGAATCGGTGGCACCGGCGCCGACTGCCGACTCCGATGCGCAGAAGACCGACACCGACGACGACCCCTATCCGGTGTCGCTCGCGCAGCGCGCGTTTCCGTTCATCGACCTGCTGAACCAGGCGCATCGCGCGGGCAAGGACATCACCTGGGGGGTGTAGGCACCGGTGCGGGCGCCGGCCCGCCGGCGCCGTTTGCGCGCGTGCCGATGTGCTGCCCCGACGTGATCCCCATCGACACGTAGATGCTCGTCAGCCCGTCGACGCCCACGTCGGCCGGGCGCACCCACTCGCAGGGCACGTAGAGCAGGCCGCCGCCGACCGGAACCGGCGCGGTCGGCACCAGCACCGCAAGATAGTCGCGTCCGCCGATGACCACCGGTTGCGGCGTCGACACCAGTCCCAGCACCACGGCACCGCCCTCGCCGCCGAAATGCAGCCACACCGGACTCATCGAACGCATTCCTTCGCGCTCGCGCTGCGCGAGCAGGTCGACGAAGCGCCGCGCCGTCTCGTAGACGTTGCGCACCACCGGGATGCGCTGCACGAAGCCGTCGAGCACCGACTCGAAGGCGCCGCGCAACCGCGTGCGCACGAGCATCCCGAGCAGCAGGATCGCCAGCAGCACGGCCACGACGCCGATCGCATAGGCGACGACCACGTAGCCGGTGACGCCCAGGCCGATCGAGACGAGCACGTTGCCGATGAGGCTGCCCGGGCCGACCCAGCCGACGACCAGGCGCGCGCCCCACGCGACGATGAGCGCCGTGGCCGCCAGCGGAAGCGCGGCGAGCAGGCCGGTGACGAAGATCTTCGGGAGTTCGCGCATCGGCGCTTTCCTCGACGCAGCGCAGTTCGACAAGCTGCACAGTCTCGCACGCGCGTCGGCTTGCACCTACGTTCGAACTCCTCGAAGCTTCGTGCATGCCTGCCTCCGATCCCGACTGCGCGCGCAGCGTCGACCTGCTCGTCGTCGGCGGCGGCATCAACGGCGCCGGCATCGCGCGCGACGCTGCGGGCCGGGGGGTGTCGGTCGCGCTCGTCGAGCGGGACGATTTCGGCGGCGCCACGTCGTCGGCGAGCACGAAGCTGATCCATGGCGGGCTGCGCTACCTCGAGCAACGCGAGTTCCGCCTGGTCGCCGAGGCACTCGCCGAACGCGAGGTGCTGCTGCGCATCGCGTCGCACATCGCCTGGCCGCTGCGCTTCGTGATGCCGCACGCCGAAGGGCTGCGCCCGTCGTGGATGATTCGCGCCGGGCTTTTTCTCTATGACCACATCGGCGGACGCATCAGCCTGCCGCGCTCGCGATCGGTGCGCCTGTCGCGCAACGGCGCCGGCGCGGGGCTGGCATCGCGCTTTCGCCACGGATATGCGTATTCCGATGCCTGGGTGGACGACGCGCGGCTGGTGATCCTGAACCTTCGTTCGGCGCAGGCGCACGGCGCGCAGCTCTTCGCGCGCACTCGCTTCGTGTCGGCGACGGCACGCGAAGGACGCTGGCGCGCGACGGTCGAGCACGAGGGCGGCGCACGCCAGACCATCGACGCGCGAACGCTCGTCAACGCGGCCGGGCCCTGGGTCGAGCCGGTGGCCGCCGCCGCCGGCGGACGATCGCCGCGCGCGTCGGTCCAGCTCGTCAAGGGCAGCCACGTGGTCGTTCCACGCATCCACACGCAGCCGCACGCCTATCTCCTGCAGAACGACGACCGCCGCGTCGTGTTCCTGATCCCGTACGAGCGCGACTTCACACTGGTGGGCACCACCGACGTTCCCGTCGACTCGGTCGACGCCGCAGGCGCGATCGACGCCGAGGAAACGCGCTACCTGCTGCGCGCGGCGAACCGCTGGCTCGCGCGCCCGCTCGCCGAGCACGACGTCGTCTGGAGCTACAGCGGCGTGCGGGCGCTGTACGACGACGGCTCGAACGACCCGTCCGAGATCACGCGCGACTACGCGCTCGAGCTGCGCACCTTCGACGGCACCGCGCAGCTCGACGTGTACGGCGGCAAGATCACCACCTATCGACGGCTCGCCGAAGCGGCGCTCGATCGGCTCGCACCGCACCTGTCGTACCGGCGCGGACGCTGGACGCACGGCGAGCCGCTGCCGGGCGCGGCGAAGGACCCGATCGCGGCGCGTGCCGCGCTGCACGCGCGCTACCCGCGGCTGCCGGCGAGACTGCTCGATGCGCTGTTTCGACGCCACGGCACGCTCGCCGCGCAGCTGCTCGGCGACGCGACGGCGCCCGAGACGCTCGGCGAGGACCTCGGCGGCGGGTTGTTCGAACGCGAACTGCGCTGGTTCGTCGAGAACGAATGGGCGCTGCGCGCCGACGACGTGCTCTGGCGCCGCTCGAAGGCGGGGCTGCACATGAGCGCACACGGCCGCGAACGGGTGGCGACGCTGCTCGCCGAATCGGAGAAGACCCCATGAACTGGCTCGTCGAAGTCACGAACTGGCTCGCCGGCGCCATGAACCGGCTCGTCGACTCGAGTCTCGTGGCCTGGCTTGCCAGCTGGAACGTCATCACGATCGATCGCGACATGATCGACATCACCTCGCACCTGCTCGCCGCGATGCTGGCGGGAGCGGCGATCGGCATCGAACGCAGCTACCACGGCCGCCCGGCCGGGTTCCGCACGCACGTGCTCGTGTGCATGTCGTCGGCGCTGCTGATGCTGGTGACGACGTACCAGTCGCTCTGGTTCACCGGTGCGGCCGAGATCGTACGCGTCGATCCGACGCGCATGGCGCAGGGCATCATGACCGGCATCGGCTTCCTCGGCGCCGGCGTGATCATGAAGGAAGGCCTGTCGGTGCGCGGGCTGACGACGGCAGCGTCGATCTGGATCACCGCCGCGATCGGCATCCTGGCGGGCATCGGCTTCTATTTCCCGATGGTGCTCGGCACGATCCTCACGATCTGCGCGCTGTCGCTGTTTCGCTGGATCGAATCGAAACTGCCGGTCTTCTTCTATGCGTATCACTACGTGAGCTTCTCGCGCGAGCACGCACCCGTCGAGGAAGACCTGCGAGCGGTGCTCGAGGCGCACGGTTTCGACGTCAGCAACATGAGCTGGAGGCTCGACAACCACGGACGCGTCTTCGAGTACCGGATGACGATCCGATCGCGCAACCGCCGCAACGCCAGCCGCCTCGCGCAGACCTGGAGCCACGACGAAACCGTGCTCGAATTCCGCATCACGCCGACTTGAACGCGCTTTCGCCACCGCAGCCGCGGCAACGACTCGCTGCGGTTCCGGCAGCGGCGCGCAGTCGTTCACGCGGGCGGCGATACGCCCGCGTTCGCCTCGAATCTGCGCACGCTGCGCATCACCTCTTCGCGCGCGTCGTCGACGCCGGTCCAGCCGAGCAGCTTGACGAACTTTCCGGGCTCCAGGTCCTTGTAGTGCGCGAAGAAGTGCTCGATCTGCTGCAGCACCGCCGCCGGCACGTTGTCGAGCGTGCGCGTCGAGTCGTAGATGCGACAGGTCGACGAGACGGGCACCGCGAGCATCTTGGCATCCTCGCCGGCCTCGTCCTCCATGCGCAGCAGCGCCACCGGGCGGCAACGCACGACGCTGCCGCTGAGCACCGGCACCGGCGCGAGCACGAGCACGTCGAGCGGGTCGCCGTCGCCGCACAACGTGCGCGGCACGTAGCCGTAGTTGCACGGGTAGTGCATCGCCGTCGACATGAAGCGGTCGACGAACAGCGCGCCGCTCGCATCGTCGATCTCGTACTTGATCGCCGGCGCGTACATCGGCACCTCGATGACGACGTTGCAGTCGTCGGGGAGGTTGCGTCCGGCTTCGATGCTCCTCGGTTGCATGCGGCTTCCTCCTGGATCGCGCTGGACGTAGCATCATACGAGCCGTTGCCTGCCCCCGATGCCCGTCGACGAGGAGTCCCTTGAAACTCGTAACCTGGAACGTTCAGTGGTGCCGCGGCGTCGACGGTCGCGTGGACCCGGGGCGGATCGTCGCGCATGCGCGCGCCCTCGCCGATTTCGACGTGCTGTGCCTGCAGGAAGTGGCAGCGAATTTTCCCGGCCTTCCGGGAAGCCGAGGCGAGAACCAGTTCGCGATCTTCGCGCGGCTGCTGCCCGGCTTCACGCCCATCCCCGGCGCGCCGGTCGACGTTCTCGCGCGCGCCCACGCGGCGAAGCGCGGCGAGCGTCGCGTCTTCGGCAACCTGGTCCTGTCGCGGCTACCCGTGCTGCAGGCGCTTCGCTTCCAGCTGCCGTGGCCGTGCGACGCGCACGCGAGGCGCAGCATGCCGCGCATGCTCGTCGAGGCGACGATCGAAGCGCCGTTCGGGCCGCTGCGCGTGATGACGACGCATCTGGAGTACTACTCGGAGGTGCAGCGCGCCGCACAGGTCGAGGCGATCCGCGCACGCCACGCCGAGGCGTGCGGGCACGCGCGCGCGGAGCGCGAGCGCGACAGCAACCCTGAGCGCGAGCGCGGCATCAACCATGACCGCGATCGCTTGCCGGCAGGCACGGCCCCCGCGAGCGACGAAGCCGACGACCCGTTCCGCAGCGCCGCGCAGACGGTTTCGACCGTCCTCACCGGCGACTTCAACCTGCGCCCCGACGACGCGCTGCATGCGCGCATCCGCGATCCCTTCGACGACGGAACGCCGGAACTGATCGACGCATGGCAGCAACTGCACCCCGGACAAGCGCACCAGCACACCAACGGCGTGCACGACCGCGAGCAGTGGCCGGCGCCCCACACCTGCGACTACGTCTTCGCCAGCGCCGACCTCGCACCGCGGCTGAAGGCGCTGCGCGTCGATGCCGACACGAAGGCGTCCGACCACCAGCCGGTGCTCGTCGAACTCGAATGACGGCCCCCGCGCCCAGGCCGGCGCTCGCCGGTCGGGGCAGCGCGCGGCGAAGGAGGACGGGCAGCCTCAGTAGTGCAGCTCGGCCACCGCCGCTTCGTTCGCGGCGGCCGGCCACGTGCGCACGGCGATGCGCTCGCCGTTGAACTCGGCCACCACCGTGCGCGGCGGGGCGGGCGGCAGCAGCAGCGTCACGCTCGAGACGCCGGGAACGCCGGGCGGCACGCCCGGCAGCGGTGCGCCGTCCAGGCTCATGCGGTCGCGTTGCAGGTCGAAGTAGCCGCGCGGACGCGTCATCGTGACGACGCTGCCGGCGCGCTTCTGCGCCTCGGTGAGCGTATCGGGGCGCATCTGCACCAGCGACGACGAGCGCGGAAACGCCGACCGGTACAGGTGCATCGTCGCAAGGCCGGGGGCCGCGACGACGAATTCGTAGGGCACGTCGGGCCGTGCGGGCATCGGCCCCCATCGGCCGTCGTCGGCGGTGGTGCGAGCGTGCAGCGGACCGCCGAGCCGCTCGCCGGTGAGCGGCGCGACTTCGTAGACCTCGACGCGTACGCCCGCCATCGGCAGGTTGGTTTCCGGCCGGAAGATCCGTCCGTCGAGCACCGGCGACGACTCGGGGACGATCGCGGTGCGGCTCGGCCAGTCGCCGGTGAGGAAGCGCCACATGTGCTCGAAGGCGCGCGGGCCGAAGGCGGCCTCGCGGTGATCGACCGCGCCGAGCGCGACGTTGCGTGCGCCCCGGAGGGCCGGCGAGCTCGAATCGACACCGGTGGCGAACCCGGGTCGTCCCAGCCAGCGCCCGTCGGGCTGCGCGTACTTGTCGTTGCCGTCGGAGCGCAGCGTCATCCACTTCGGCCCGGGGGTCACCTCGAGTTCGCGCGGGCCGCGGGGCGCGTTCAGCGCGGAGAGGAACGGGCCGCTGCCGTTGAACTCGCTGCCCGGCAGGTAGTCGCCGGCCCATACGCCGTGGTTCGGCGTGGCGGCGAGAATCACGTGCGAAACCTTCCCGGCACCGCCGCCGTTCTCGATGTAGTTGCGGATCGCGTATCCGCCGCGCGAATGCCCGATCAGGACGACCTTCGGCGCACCGCTCGCGGCGAGCACGCGATCGACCTGCTGCGACAGATAGCGCATCTGCTCGTCCGCCGACGAGCGCCCGGGTTGCGGCTTCGTGTCGTCGTCGCGGGCGAGCGGATGCGGGAAGTCGATCGCATGCAGGCGATCACGCGGCCAGCCGTTGGACTCGAAACGCCAGACGGTGGTCATCCACACCGCGGCATCGTCGCCGTTGCCGTGCACGAAGACGATCGGAGGCCGACGCTCGCCGCCGGGAACGAACGACGCACAGCCGCCGAGCACGAGCACGGCGCCCAGCGCCGCAACGGCCCAAACCCAGCGCGCACGCAGCGAATGCTGCGCGCTCATCGCCTGTCGCTGCATGCCGGACTCCCCCTCTTGTCGGCGGCGAAACCCGGCAAGCGTATCGCAGCTTCGCCTTCTTCGAAGGAAAGCGCGGCGTCGCGCGCACGGCCGGCGGCGTCGGCAGACGCCTCGGGGCGTCGCGCGTGCGGCCGGCGGCGGGCGAAGACGCCTCGTCGGCGCGCCGCGCGTTCAGCCGGCGGCGCCCGCAGGCGCCTCGGCGCGCCTTGCGCCGCCGGCGAGCAGCACCGCCGCCAGCGGCCAGACGATCGCGCCGACGACGCCGGCGACCGCAGCGGCGATCATCGCCAGCAGCGCCCAGTCGACGACATAGGCAAGATCGGACCACGACGCGCCCGACAGCGGCGGCAGCGCGATGGCGGCGGCCACGCCGGCGAGCAGCGCGATCTTCCACGCCCAGCGCCAGCCGCCGCGCCAGTCGCCGCGTCGCGCGAGCGCGTGCACGACGAGCCCGGCGAAGACGATCACGAGCGGTACCGCCCACACCGCCTGCGCGACGACGATCTCCCAGGCGATGTTCAATGCGAGCCAGATCTCGTACATGGCTGTTCTCCCGGTTTCTCAGACGCGACCGTGCAGCACGGCGACGTACGCCGGCTTGAGCAGTCGCGTCTTCATCACCCACGCGGCCCAGCTCTCCTGCAGCGGGTCGACGAGCGGCAGCGACGGCGTGAGCTTGCCGTCGTAGTCGAACTCGACGAGCATCGCCGAGCCCTCGCGCAAAAGCAGCGGGCACGACGTGTAGCCGTCGAAACGCTGTCCCGGCTCGCGACCGGCGATGACGTCGACCAGGTGGCCTGCGACGATCGGTGCGCTCTTCTTGACGGTGGCCGCGGTCTTGCCGCGAGGCGTGCCGTTGATGTCGCCGATACCGAAGACGTTCGGAAAGCGCCGGTGGCGCAGGGTTTCCTTGTCGACCTCGAGCCATCCGCCGGCGGCGGACGGACCCTCCTGCCAGGCGAGCGCGCTGTTCTTCACGGCGTCGATCGCGCGCATCGGCGGCACCACGTGCAGGAAATCGTAGGACAGCTCGGTGCGCTCGCCTTCGGGGGAAGCGAACACGGCGCGCCGCGCACCGGGTTCGACCGCGACCAGCTTGCTCGAGTAACCGGTTTCGACCCCGAGCGCCTTCCAGCGCGCGAGCACGTTGTCGTTGACGGCCTTGACGCCGAACACCGTGTCGGTCGGCAGCGCCGTCTGGAAGCGGATCGTCGAGCGCTCGCGCGTACCGGCCCGTCGCAGGCGATCGTCGAGCATGAAGGTCATCTTCAGCGGCGCGCCGGCACACTTCAGCGGCGTCGACGGCAGCGTCATCACCGCCTCGCCGCCCCGCTCACGGAACGCGTTCATCGACGCCCAGGTGGCCGCCGCCTCGCGCGGCCCGGCGTAGACGCTGCCCAGCCCGTTGCTGCCGATCGCGGAGACGTCCATCCCCTCGATCTGCGCGTAATCCAGATGCAGGCCGGTGGCGACGACGAGATAGTCGTAGCCGATCTTCCTGCCGCCCGTGGTCTGGACCTGGTTGGCCTGCGGGTCGAATGCGGCTACCGCTTCCTGCACCCAGTCGACGCCTTGCGGCACGAACGTGGCGTTCTCGTCGCGCACCTTCGAAATCGGCCAGATGCCGGTGGCGACGAGCGTGTAGCCCGGCTGGTAGTTGTGCTCGGTCTTGGCGTCGACGATCGTGATGTGCGCTCCGTCGAGCGAGCGGGCGAGCCGGTTGGCCACCGCCAGCCCGCCGAGTCCGCTGCCGGCGATCACGATGCGCGCGTTCGTCTTCACGCGCTCGGCGCGTGCACTGCGTGCGTGCGCGGCCAGCACGGTACCCGCACCGATCGTGGCGGCGCCGAGCATCCATTCGCGGCGGTCCGCGCGGTCGATTTCGTTCATGCATTTTCCCCCTCGGGCGACGTCGCGCCGCTTCCCTCGCAACGTAGTCCCGCACGGATCGCGGATCCTTGATCCTGGTCAGGGATCCGGCGATATACCCCAGAGGGTATCAGCTTCGCTAGACTCGGCGACGATGGCGGGGCCGGCCCCGCCGTTCCGGCGATTCCCAGCTTGCCTGCCGTTCCCCCTGCCGCTCGTCGCACCCGTCCGCTGCTCGCGCTGTTCGTCACGCTCGGCGTGCAGATGCTCGCCAGCCTCGTGCTGAGCGCGCCCTCGGTGCTCGCCCCGGCGGTTGCGCCGCGGCTGGGCTTCGCTCCCGAGCGCGTCGGCCTGTTCGTCGGCCTGGCGTACCTGATGGCGATGCTGTCGGGGCTGTGGAGCGGACGCGGCGTCGCGTCGATCGGCGCGGTGCGCATCAGCCAGGCGGCGATGTTCTCGTGCGCGCTCGGCGCCTTCGCCGCGACCGGCGGCTCGACGTGGCTCTTCGTCGTCGCCGCGATCGCGATCGGCGCCGGCTATGGCCTCATCAACCCGGCGTCGACGACGCTGCTCGAGCGCCATTCGCCGACCGCGCGGCGCGCGCTGTTCTTTTCGATCAAGCAGACCGGGGTACCGCTCGGCGTCGCGCTGGCCGGCCTGCTGATGCCCTGGGGCCTGGCGACGCTCGGCTGGCGGTGGTCGATCGTGCTCGCCGCCGTCGCCTGTGCGCTGCTCGGCGCCGGGCTTTTCCCCGCCGTGCCGCGGCTGCAGAAAGCACGACTCGCCCGCGCCTCGGCGCCCGACGCCGACTGGTCGGCGGAGCCGCTCAACGCGCCGTTCGACGAAGAAAGGGCCGCATCACGCAGCGCGGCGGCCGCGCAGGCGGGCGCGCAGGCCGCCCAGGACGTCGAGCTCGCCGGGGCGCAGTCGAGGCCGGCTTCCGCCGGGATCGGCGCGTTGTGGTCGGTACTGCGCGACCCGCCGCTGCGGCGACTGAGCCTGATGTCGCTCGCCTTCGCCAGCACGCAGCTCGTCTTCATCACGTTCCTCGTGTCGCTGCTGAACCTGGAGCTGTCGCATTCGCTGGCCTGGGCGGCGGGAATCCTCGCCGCCGCGCAGGTCGTCAGCACCGTCTCGCGCATCGCGCTCGGGTACGTCGCCGACCGCTGGATCGATGCGGGAGCGCTGCTGGGCTGGCTCGGCGTGGCGATGGCGGCCTCGCTCGTTGCACTCGCACTGCTGCAACCGACGACGCCCGACGCCTGGGTGTTCGCCGCCGCAGTGTTCTGCGCGGCAACCGGCATGGGGTGGAACGGCGTGTATTTCGCCGAACTCGCCCGCACCGCCGCGCAGCGCGCCGACCTCGCCACCGTGGCCGGCGCCTCGCAGTTCTTCACGTTTGCCGGCAGCATGTCGGGGCCGGTGCTTTTCGCCGGCGTGATTCGCGCCGGCGGCTCGTACAGCCTGGGCTACGCGCTGTTCGCGCTGCTGCCCGCGGCTGCCGGTTTCGCGATGCTGTGGGCCCGTCGACGATCGCATCGAGAGCCCGCGTGACAGAGCTGCCGCGCCTCGTCGATCCCCACGCTCGCCGTGCGCCGGCAAGCCGGGCTCAGAGCCGCTCGAAGGCCTGTGCGAGCGTGCTCACCGTTCGATCGACGTTCGCCAGCTTGTCCAGCCCGAACAGCCCGATGCGGAAAGTGCGGAAGTCGGCCGGCTCGTCGACCGCCAGCGGCACGCCGGCGGCGATCTGCAGGCCGGCATCGAGCAGCTTGCGGCCCGAGTGGATGCCCTCGTCGCCGGTGTAGGCGACGACGACGCCGGGCGCCTCGAAGCCCGGCGCGGCGACGCTCGGAAATCCGCCGCGCGCGAGCATCGCCCGCACTTCCTCGCCGAGACGCCACTGCGCCCGGCGCGCCGCCTCGAAACCGAAGCGCCGCGTCTCCTGCATGGCGTCGCGCACGTGCACCAGCGAATCGGTGGGCAGCGTGGCGTGGTAGGCATGCCCGCCGTTCTCGTAGGTCTCCATGATCTGCAGCCACTTGCGCAGGTCGCACGAGAAGCTCGTGCTGCGGGTGCTCTCGATTCGTTCGCGCGCCTCGTCGCCCAGTGCGACGAACGCGCAGCACGCCGGTCCGCTCCAGCCCTTCTGCGGTGCGCTCACCAGCACGTCGACGCCGAGCGCGCGCATGTCGACCCACAACGCGCCCGAGGCGATGCAGTCGAGCACGAAAAGCCCGCCCGTCGCGCGGACGGCGTCCGACAGCGTGCGCAGGTAATCGTCGGACAACAGGATTCCCGAGGAGGTCTCGACGTGCGGCGCGAAGACGATCGCCGGGCGTTCGCGCTCGATCGTCGCGACGACTTCCGCGATCGGCGGCGGCGCGAACGGCGCCTGCGCCCCGGCGCGCAGCGCGCGCGCCTTCACGACGATCGTCTCGGACGGAATCGCGCCCATCTCGAAGATCTGACTCCAGCGGTAACTGAACCAGCCGTTGCGCACCACGAGGCACTTGCGGCCGGTGGCGAACTGGCGCGCAACGGCCTCCATGCCGAAGCTGCCGCTGCCCGGAACGACGATCGCCGAGCGCGCTCCATGAACTTCCTTCAGCGTTGCCGAGACGTCCTGCATCACGCGCTGGAACTTCTTCGACATGTGGTTCAGCGCACGATCGGTGTAGACGACCGAGTATTCGAGCAGGCCGTCAGGATCGACGTCGGGGAGCAGGCCGGGCATGTTGTTCGTCTCCTTCCGCAGGGTGCAGTAGCGTAGATCGCGATCGGTGGATCGGGGGAGACATTTTGCGCCGCCCGCCCGTCTTGGAGCCACGCCGGGCCGGCGCGACGCAGGGTCACCGCGGAGAAACCCCGCGAAGAACGATCCCGGCGCCACCTTTGACAGTGCTCGCGTTTCGCCGGATCCTTGAAATCCTTCGTGTTCTCATTTCCCGGAGTCGTCCCCATGCGCGCACCGATCGCTGCCGCCCTTGCCACGCTGTGCCTGGCCACTGCCGGCACCGCAGCCGCCCAGACCAAGATCAACGTCGGCGTCGTCACCAACCCGAGCTTCGTGCATACGCGCGCGGCCAACTGGTTCAAGGAGTGCGTCGACAAGCGCGTGCCGGGCAAGCTCGACGTCGTCGTGCATCACTCGGCGGTGCTCGGCAGCGAGACCCAGGTGCTGCAGCAGATCCAGCTCGGCACGACGCAGATGGCGGTGAGCACCACCGGACCGGTCGAAGCCTTCGTTCCCGAGATCAAGGCGCTCGAGATGCCGTTCCTCTTCCCGTCGTACGAAGCCGCCGACAAGGTGCTCGACGGCCCGATCGGCCAGGAGCTCGGGCGGCGCTTCGAGAAATCCGGCTTCGTCGCGCTCGCGTTCCTCGACAACGGCTTTCGCAACGTCACGAACTCCAAGCGCGAAGTGAACGAGCCTTCCGACCTGAAGGGGCTGAAGATCCGCACGATGGAGGCGCCCACGCACCTGGCGATCTGGCGAGCGCTCGGCGCGAATCCCACGCCGATGGCCTGGCCGATCTTCACGCAACTGCAGCAGGGCGTCATCGACGGCCAGGAGAACCCGATCGCCGTCATCCACGCAGCCAAGCTGCCCGAGGCAGGACAGAAGTACCTTTCGCTCACGCGCCACGTCTATTCCGCACTCGTCTTCGTCGCCAACAAGCGCTTCATCGACGGCCTGCCTGCCGACGAGCGCGCCGCGGTCACCGATTGCGCACACACCGCCGCACTCGAAGGACGGAAATTCATCCGCGACAACGAGCGCCAGCAACTCGCCGAGCTGAAGGCCGCCGGCATGCAGGTCGACGAGAACCCCGATCTCCCGGCCTTTCGCAAGGCAACCCAGCCGGTAATCGACTCGTTGTCGGGCGACACGAAGAAGCTCGTCGAGCAGATCCGCGCCGCGGTGCAGTAAAGAGGCAGCGATGCACGCCCTGCAGCGCGTCAGCGGCGCGTTGAACGCTGCAGTGGAGAAACTGCTGATGGCGGTCGGCGCGGCGATCTGCGTGATCCTGTTCGCGCAGGTCGTGTTTCGCTACGGCGGGCACTCGCTGGGCTGGTCCGAAGAGGTGAGCCGCCACCTGCTGGTGGCGATCACCTTCCTCGGCGGAACGGTCGCCTACAAGCGCGCGAGCTTCATCGGGCTGCAGGGCATCGGGCATCGGCTGGGTCCCGCGTTCCAGCGCGCGCTGCTGTTCGCGCTGCAGTTGCTCACGCTGGCGTGCTTCGCGCTGATCGCCTGGTTCGGCGCCGCCTACACGATCAAGGCGGGCGAACACACGTCGGCGTCGCTGCAGATCCCGATGTCGATTCCGTATGCGGTGATCCCGATCGCGGCGATCGTGTTCATCGTGCACGTGCTGGCCGACATGGCGGCGGCGCGCAGCGCCGTCGGCGAAACGCAGCCGCGCGAGCGGGCCGCCCGATGAGACAACCGACCGCCCGATGATCGTCGCGCTGCTGTTCGGCGGCCTGTTCCTGCTGATCGCGCTCGGCCTGCCGATCGCGCTCGCCATCGGCCTTCCGGCGATCGGGCTGATCCTCGCACCGGGCGTCTTCCCGCCCGGGATCGACACCGCCGGGCTCGGCCAGACCATCGTCCAGCTGCTCTTCGCCGGAGTCGACTCGTTCGACCTGCTCGCGGTGCCGCTGTTCATGCTCGCCGGCTCGATCATGGAGCGCGGCGGCATCTCGCAGCAGCTGATCGATTTCTCCGACTCGCTGGTCGGCTGGGCGCCGGGCGGACTTGCCTGCGCGGTGATCGTCGCGTCGATGTTCTTCGCCGGCATCTCGGGCTCGGCGGCGGCCGACACCGCGGCGCTGGGCGCCGTGGCGATTCCCGCAATGGTGCGCCAGGGCTATCCGCCGGCCTTCTCCGCGGCACTCGTCGCCGCGGGTGGAGCGATCGGCGTCATCATCCCGCCGTCGATTCCGATGATCATCTTCGGCTTCCTCACCAACGTCTCGATCGCCGAACTCTTCGCCGGCGGAATGATGGTGGGCCTGCTGCTCGGGCTTTCGTTCATGGCAGTAGCAGTTTGGAAATCGCTGCGCCACGGCTACGGCACGCGCCGGCCATTCGCGCTGCGTCACGTGCTCGCGTCGCTGCGGCAGGCGATCTGGTCGCTCGGCGCGCCGGTGATCGTGCTCGGCGGCATTCTCAGCGGCATCGTCACCGTCACCGAGGCGGCGGCGCTCGCCGTCTTCTACGCGCTGCTGGTGGCGATCTTCGTGAACCGGCAGCTCCGCTGGCGGGAACTGCCCGGGCTGCTCGTCGAGTCGCAAGTGATCGCAGCGACGATTCTCTTCATCATCGCGATGGCCAAGGTGTTCACCTGGCTGGTCGCGATGCAGCAGACGGCGCAGATGCTGCAAGGCGCGATCACCTCGATGGCGCTGCCGCCGTGGGGCGTGCTGCTGCTCGTGATGGCGGGGCTGCTCGTCATCGGTTGCGTGCTCGAGACCACCGCAGCGCTGATCCTGCTCGTGCCGGTGCTCGCGCCGCTCACGGTGCTGATGGGCATCGATCCGATGCACTTCGGCGTGCTGATGGTGATGAACCTCGCGATCGGCATGCTGACGCCGCCGGTCGGCATCTGCCTGTTCGTCAGTTGCGGGGTCGCGAAGCTGCCGCTGGGAGTGGTCGGCCGCGCGATCCTGCCGTTCGTCGGCGCAGCGGTCGCAGCGCTGCTCGTCGCGAGCTACTGGCCGCCGCTGACGACCTGGCTGCCGACGCTGATCTATCGCTGATCTTCCGGGAGCACGCGATGCGCGGCCGGTGTCGTCGCGCGCGCCGCTGCTGACGGAACTGCGCGCCGAGGCGAAGGCGTCCTGGCGGCTTCGGCCGGTCGGCAGGCCCTGCGGATGTCGAAAAATCTTACAGAGACTCTTCGACGCAGGCAGCGCCGTCATGCCCGCCCAGAGGAGCAGCAGGGAAGCGGAACCGTTGGCGCACTTCTTGCTCGCGGATCGAGACACGAAACCGGCGAGCATCGGAGACTCCGATCATGCGACTCTCGCGCACCATACTCGGTCATACGCTGATCCTGGCCGCCGCGGCAGCGATGGCAGCACCTGGCGAAGGTGTCGCCGCACCGGCCAGCGTCGTACTGACGGGCGACCTGCAGAGCGAACTCGGATGCAGCGGCGACTTCGTGCCCGACTGCGGCTCCAGCGCGCTGAAGTACGACCCGACCGACCGCGTGTGGCAGGGGACGTTCGCGCTGCCCGTGGGTGATTTCCGATACTTCGTTGCGCTCGACGGAAACTTCGACGTCACCTACGGAGCCCATGGGCGCAACAGTCTCCACCCGATCGGCCTCACGCTCGCTTCGCCGCGACCGGTGAAGTTCTACTATGACGACGAGACGCACTGGCTCACCGACAACGTCACCACGCCGATCGCCACGCTGGCCGGCGACCTGCAATCGGAGCTCGGTTGCAACGGCGATTTCCAGCCCGACTGCTTGCGCTCCTGGTTGCAGGACATCGACGGCGACGGCATCTATACACTCGATGCGGTGCTTCCCGCCGGGTCGTACAGCACGATCGTCACGATCGGCGAATCGTTCGACGAGCGCTACGGAGCGGGCGGAAAGCGCAACGGCGCCAATATCGATTTCGTCAGCTCAGGCGACAGCGTGGCCTTCTGCTACGACGGGCGCACGCACGTGCTGTCGATCGGACCCGCCTGCGAAGACCTCGGCGCCCCGGGCGGAGCCGTGCCCGAACCCTCGAGCGCCGCACTGCTTGCGAGCGCAGCCGGGTTTTGCATCGCTTCGCTGTGGCGGCGCCGGCGGCGCCCGAAGGCGTGACCTAACGTAACGTAACCCAGGCGGCGGATGCGCAGCGAAAAGCTGCATTTCCGCTTGTGCAATCGGCAGCAGGTCGGCAGACGCTGCAATTTGCAGCAAAACGAGTCGGTTGGGCGGCGCAGGGGCGGCGCGCACAACCGGCGCAGGTTGCGGCGCAGGGGCGGCGCGCACAACCGGCGCACAACCGGCGCAGGGGCGGCGCGCACAACCCGGCACCGGCATCAGCGCCCCGCTGCGAACCGCCGCCGGATCATCGGATAGTGCGTCGATCGACCGAAGCGCGGAAAGCTCTTCGTGTCGGCGCGCAGTTCCGCCAGCACCGGCGAGCGCAGCGACGCGAGCAGCGCTTCCATCGAATCGAAGCGGACTTCGTTGCGAATCACCGTCGGGTCGGCGGGTAGCCCCTCGTGCGCGGCGGCAACCGGCACGTAGCAGAGCACCTCGCGCACGCCGGGCAGGCGCGCGAGGATCGGCGGATGCTGCGCGACATAGTGCGAGGCGAACGCGGCGGCATCGTCGACCGGTCCGTAGTAGTGCACGACGAGCGCCACCGACGCGTCGTCGCCGTCGCGCGGAGACGGCACCGGTTCGCGCTCGATGCGGAAGACGCCGGCGCGCCAGCGCGGACCACCGGGCGCAGCGCCAGGCAGTGCGGCGCCAGACGTAGCGCCGGCCTGCGCGCGCGGCAAAGCACGATCCGCGTCGACGCTTCCGTTCGCAGCGTGTTCCGGCAACACGCCGAGCAACGCCGCGTGCACGCGCGCATCGTTCATCGTCTCGCGCAGCGCATGCACGTCGTCGCCATGGCACTCGACGATCGCCAGCGGCGGCTCGCCGTCGCCGAACAGCGTCAGCCGCTCGTGCTCCGGATGCGGCGCGAACACGTCGAACGCGCGCGGCCCCCATGCCGGCGGCAACGCCGCGCGCAGCCGAGCGACATCGGGCAGCGGCCCGCGCAGCGTGCGCTCGAAGGTGAACACGACGGCATGATCGGCTTTCATCGGACAACCTCCGCCTGCGCCATTTCGCCGCGCGCGCGGCGATCGGCCGCGAATTCGCCGCTTCCTGCCTCAATGTCTCCAGCAGGCCACCCAGTGTCCGGGCGTCGCTTCGCGCAACGGCGGCGTGGCTTCGCGGCAATGTCCCTGCGCCGCCGGGCAGCGCGTCTGAAAGCGGCAACCCGTCAGCGGGTGCAGCGGATCGGGCGGCTCGCCGACGTTGACGATCCGCCGCCGCTGGCGCTGTACGGCCGGGTCGGGCACCGGAATCGCCGACAGCAGCGCTTCGGTGTACGGGTGCAGCGGCGAGTCGTAGATCGCGTCGCGCCCGGCCAGCTCCACCAGTTTCCCGGCATACAGGATGGCGATGCGATGCGAAATATGCCGCACGACCGCGAGATCGTGCGCGATGAACAGGTAGCTCAGCCCGAGTTCACGCTGCAGGTCCTGCAGGAGATTGACCACCTGCGCCCGGACCGAGACGTCCAGCGCCGACACCGGTTCGTCGGCAACGATGAACTCGGGACTGAGCGCAAGCGCACGCGCGATGCCGATGCGCTGTCGCTGGCCGCCGGAGAACGCGTGAGGATAGCGGTCGGCTGCGTCGACGGGCAGCCCGACGCGACGCAGAAGGTCGATCACCTGCGCGGCCGCTTCGTCTCGGGTACGGGCGCGGCCGTGCACGAGCAGCGGCTCGGCGACGATGTCCAGTACGCGCATGCGCGGGTTCAGGCTGGCATACGGATCCTGGAAGACGAGCTGCATGTGCTGGCGCAGCTTGCGCAACGGCTCGCCGCGCAACTTCGTGATGTCGTTGCCTTGGAAGCGGACTTGCCCGCTCGACACCGGAAGGCGTCGCAGCACTGCGCGGCCGATCGTCGTCTTGCCCGATCCCGATTCACCGACCAGCCCGAGCGTCTCGCCGCTGTGCACGGCGAACGACACGTCGTCGACCGCATGAACGGTCAGCCGCCGCTGCCCCCAGAATCCGGCTCGTCCGACCGGGAAACGCACGCTGAGGTCCCGTACGTCGAGCAGCGCCTGTGCCGCGTCGGGTGCGCGCTGCGGGCGCGCTTCAGGCTCTCGTAGGCAGGGTTCGGCAAGCATTTCAGAGTCCGGGGATGCGGGCGTCGAGCGCGTGGATCGCCCGCTTGGGTCCGTTGGCGAGCTCCGGCCACGCGGACTCGAACGCGTGCCAGCACGCCAGCCTGCGTCCGTGTTCGTACGTGCGCGCCGGAGCGGGCCCGTCGCACTCTTCTCCGTACACCGGGCAGCGCTGCTGGAAGCCGCAACCGGGCGGCGCCAGGACCAGGTCGGGCGGCGCACCGTCGATCGCCACCAGCCGCTCGGCGACGTCGTCGTGGCGTGGCGTGGCGCGCAGCAGGCCTTGCGTGTACGGATGACCCGGACGCGCGAACAGGTCGACCGATTCGCCCGTCTCGGCGATACGTCCGGCGTACATCACCGCGACGCGATGGCAGACCTGCGCGACGACGCCGAGATCGTGCGTGATCAGGATCACCGACAGGTGCAGGCGCTGCTGCAGTTCGGCCAGCAGTTCGAGAATCTGCGCCTGCACCGTGACGTCGAGCGCGGTGGTCGGCTCGTCGGCGATCAGCAGTTCGGGCTCGCAGGCGAGCGCCATCGCGATCATCACCCGCTGGCGCATGCCGCCCGACAGTTCGTGCGGATGCTGGCGCAGCCGTCGCTGCGGCGCACCGATGTTCACGAGCGCGAGCAGTTCCTCGGCGCGGCTCCACGCCTGCGCCTGCGTCATCGCGAGATGATGGACCAGCACCTCGACGAGCTGGGCGCCCACCGTCATCACCGGATTGAGCGAGGTCATCGGATCCTGGAAGATCATCGACATCCGCCGGCCGCGCACCTCTTCGAGGCGTCGGCGGCCCACGCTGCCGAGCAGCGTCTGGCCGCGCCAGCGAATGTCGCCTGCGCAGATCTCGCCCGGCGCATCGATCAGGCCCATGACCGCCTGCATGGCGACGCTCTTGCCCGAACCGGATTCGCCGACGATGCCGAGCGTCTCGCCCTGCGCCACCTGCAGCGAGACGTCGCGCACCGCGCGCACGACGCCTCGTCGCGTGGTGAAGTGCACGCTGAGGTTTTCCACTTCGAGCAGCGGCACGTTCATGCCGGCCTCCGACGCTGGCGCACGACGCGTCGTGCAAAGCTCTTCTCGCGCTCCTGCGGGTCGGAGGCGATGCGAAGCCAGCTCGCCAGCAGGTTGATGCCCAGCACGGACAGCGCAATCGCACCACCCGGAAACGTGACCAGCCACCAGGCGCGGAACATGTACTCCTTGCCGTTGGCCACGTCGAGCCCCCACGAGGTGGCCGGCGGCTGCACGCCCAGCCCGAGAAACGACAACGCCGCTTCGGCAAGCACGATGCGTGCGAACTCGAGGATGGCGAGCGTGAGCAACGGCGACACGAGATTGGGCAGCACGTGCCGGAACACCACGCGCAGCGATCGGCAGCCGACCATCTCGGCGGCTTCGACGTAGGGCAGCTGGCGCACCGAGAGCACCGAGCCGCGCACCATCCGTGCATAGACCATCCATCCGTTGATCGCCAGCACCACGATGAGCGATCCCATGCTCGGCCCGACGACGGCGAGGATGATCAGCGCGAGCAACAGGCCCGGAAACGCGACCTGCGTATCGACCCAGCGCATGATGAAGGCGTCGGTGCGACCGCCGAAGTAGCCGGCGAGCAACCCCATCACCGTGCCGAAGCCGCCGGCGAGCAGCACGACGCCGGCGCCGACCGCCAGCGATACGCGCGAGCCGTGGATCAATCGCGACAGCACGTCGCGTCCGAGATGATCGGTGCCGAGCAGATACGACCAGCTGCCCTTGTCGAGCCACACCGGCGGCAGCAGGCGTGCCCTCAGGTTCTGCGCGCCGGGGTCGTGCGGCGCGATCAGCGGGGCGAGCAGCGCGGTGAGAACGAGCAGCACCACCAGCGTGAAGCCGACGAGCGCGGTCTTGTCGTGCCGGATTTCGCGCCCCCAGCCACGCACGCTCGCGAACAGTTCGTACGGCCGCCCGCGCAGCGAATCGACGACGGCGCTCATGCCAGCTTCATCCGGGGATCGACGCGTTGATAGATCGCGTCGAGCGCGATGTTGGTGACGACCACCAGCACGGCCACGGTGAAGACCACCGACTGCAGCAGGATCAGGTCCTGGCGCTCGATCGCCTGCATCGTGGCCAGGCCGAGTCCCGGCCAGGCGAACACCGTTTCCACCACCACCGAATAGCCCGCCAGCGCGCGGATCACTTCCCAGCCCGCCAGCGTGATGATCGGCACCAGCGCGTTGCGCAATGCGTGCACGCCGACGACGCGCAACTGCGGCAGTCCCTTGGCGCGCGCGGTGCGCGCGTATTGCTGGTTCAGCTCGTCGATCATCGCCGAACGCACCGTCATCACGAGTCGGGCCAGTGCCGGCAACGCCATCGTGATCATCGGCAGCACCACGTGCGCAGGCGTTCCCATGCCCGAAGTGGGCAACCAGTGCAGCCGTACGGCGAACAGGTAGATGAGGATCAGGCCGAGCCAGAACTGCGGAATCGACAGGCCGGCGAGGCTGAACGAAACGGTGAACTGATCCGCGGCGCCGCCCGGGCGCAGCGCCGCGAGAATCCCGATCGGAATCGCCAGCACGATCGCCAGACCGATGCCGAGGAACGTGAGCAGCAGCGTGGCCGGCAGTTTCTCGAGCACGATCTGCATCGCGGGGCGTCGCTGCCAAAGCGAGTCGCCGAAGTCCAGGCGCGCCGCGCCGCTGACGAATTCGCCGAACTGCACGACGATCGGTCGATCGAAGCCGAACTCGTGTTCGAAGGCGGCGCGCTGCTCGGCAGTCGCTTCGAGCGGCAGCATCATCGCAACCGGGTCACCGACCATTCGCGTGACGACGAACACGATCACCGTCACCCCGAAGATGACGATGACCCCGTGCCACAGGCGACTCAACAGATAGCGGCCCATGCGGCGCTCACTTCAGCGACATTTCCCTGACCAGGATCTTTCCGTCGATGCGCGGCTTCCAGTTCAGGCGCTTGCTGGTGCCGTAGACGTCCTCGATGTTCAGCAGCCATACGAAGTAGGCGTTGTCCCAGGCGCGTTGCACCGCCTCGTGGTACTGCGCCTTGCGCCTGTCCGTGTCGACTTCGGTGCGCGCCGAGTCGATCAGCTCGGCGAGCTTCGCGTCGGTGTTCGACGCGCCCACGCCGCCGGCCTTGTAATAGGCCGACAGGCTGCGGTCGGCATCCATCATCTCGTTGGAATTGACGACGAAGATCGCGTCGGCCCGCGTATTGCGATCGAACAGGCGGTTCAGGTACTCGCCGAACTCGTAGATCTTCACGTCGACTTTCAGCCCCGCGTCCTGCCAGTACGCGGCTACGGCTTCGATCACTTCGCGATCTTTCAGCCAGCGGCCCGAGGTGCCGACCAGCTGGATCTTCTTGCCGGCGGCACCGGCTTCGGCAAGGAGCTTCTTCGCCTGCTTCGGGTCGTACGCATAGGGCGCAAGCTTCTCGTTGAAGCCGAAGTGCGTCGAACCGAGCAGCTGCCCCGGCGAAACGATCGCGCGTCCCTCGAACAACGCCTCGGCGAGCGCCTGCTTGTCCACCGCGAGGTTCAGCGCCTTGCGCACGCGAGCGTCCTTCGTGATGCCGCCGTCGGCGTTCAGAATCACGATCGGATGCTCGAGCCCCTGCACGTGCTCGGCCTTCGGCACGCGGTCGATGAATTCGGGAAGCAGGTTGGTGATGAGGTCGAATTCGCCGGCCATCAGGCCCGCCAGGCGCGTGCCCGGTTCCGAGACGAAGCGGTAGTTGACCTTCTGGACGCGGGGCTTCTCGCCCCAGTAATCCGCGTTCGCCTCGAGGACAATGTCGCGGCCCCGGTTCCAGCTCACGAAGCGATAGGGGCCGGTGCCCACGGGCGCCGTGCCGATCCGGTCCGACGCTGCGTGCGCCGGCGAGACGATCTTCAACCAGTACAGGCGCGCCAGCATGATCGGGTCGGGCCCGCTCGTGCGGATGCGCACGGTCAGGTCATCGACCTTCGAGGCGCCGGTGATGGTGGAGAAAAAAGACGCCTGCTCGGACTTGAACTTCGGATCGATGACGCGTTCGATGCTGTAGGCCACCGCAGCGGCATCGAGCGGCGTGCCGTCGTGAAAGCGGATGCCCGGGCGAAGCTTCAGCTCCCAGGTGGTCGGGTCGACGAGCTTCGGCATCTCGGCGGCCAATCCGGGCTGCAAGGTGCCGTCCGGGGTGCGCGTCATCACCGTCTCGTAGATGTTGTCGTTGACCGCGCGCTCGCTGCCGTCCTCGCGAACCTGCGGGTCGAGCGTCGTGGGTTCCGAACCCAGCGCGATGGTGACCTGCTGCGCAAAGGACGCAGGCACCCAGAGAACCGTCCACAGCAGGACGAGGACGATGCGGACGAGCGATCGAGCGGTCATGAGGTCTCCTTGCGGATTGAGCGCCGCATCTCCGTGCGGTCTTTCGTGCGGTCTCCCGCGCCATCTCTCGCGCGGTCTTTTTTCGCATGCTCGACTGGATTTTGTATACTGCAGACGATCCAGATCAAGCTTTTCGACGAAAACCGATGAAGATTCCCAGCGCGTCGGCGGGCAAACTCGGCGCGAAGCATCCGACGCTGCGCCAGGCGGTCACCGACGCGATTCGCCAGGCGATCTTCAGCGGGCGATACCAGCCGGGCGAGCGGCTCGTCGAAGAACAACTGGCGAACGAGCTGGGCGTTTCGCGATACCCGGTGGGCGAGGCGCTGCGCGCGCTGCAGACCGAAGGGCTGGTCGAAATCAGTCCTCGACGCGGCGCGAGCGTCACCAAGGTGTCCGAGGAGGAAGCGCGCGAGATCATCGAACTGCGGGCTTCGCTCGAGGGGCTGTGCGCGCGACTGGCGACGCGTCGCTGCACCGCCGACGACCGCGTCGAGATCGCCGATCTCCTTTCGCGGGGCAATGTGGCCAGCGCCGCCGACGACACCGCAGTTTTGGCCGGACTGCACACCGAAGTGCACGCGCTGATGGCGCGCATCGGACACAATCGGCACCTGAACGAATTCATCCAGTCGCTGCGCGACAAGACCGTGTGGCTGTACTCGACGAGCCTGAGCTGGCGCGCACGCGAATCCTGGTCCGAACACGCGGCGATCCTCGCCGCGGTGGCGGGGGGAGACGAGGATCTCGCCGCGATCCTGGCGAGCCGGCACGTGATCAACGTCGGCATCTCGCACCAGAAGCGCCGCAGCGGATCGGGCGAGCCTGCGCCGGCGCCCGACACGACAGTGCCGGCGTTGCCGCAGCTGATCGCCGACACCCTGCCCACCGGCTGAGACGCCCGCCGCGCGGCAGGCCGGGGAGCAGATCGGAGCAAGTTGCAACATTTCGCTTGACCCTGTGCCGTATTGCATACAGTATGGAATACAAGCTGCAGAGTCAATAGCGGGGAAGCGATGTCTCAGGCCACCTCCGACACACTTACGGGCGCCCGGGCATTGGTGCGCATGCTGCTGGAATACCGCGTCGAAGTGATCTTCGGCGTCCCCGGCGACACGAGCCTGGCTTTCTACGACGCGCTCTACGACGCCGGTGACCGCATCCGCCACGTGATGGCTCGCGACGAGCGATCGGCGACGTTCATGGCCGACGCCTACGCGCGCCTGTCGCATCGTCCGGGCGTCTGCGAATGCCCCAGCGGCGCCGGCGCGCTGTATTCGGTTCCCGGCGTCGCCGAAGCGAACGCCTCTTCGATCCCGGTGATTCTCTTCACGTCGGGCGTCTCGCTCGCGGGCGAGGGCAAGGGCACGATCACCGAGATGGAGCATCACAAGCTCTTCGAGCCGATCACCAAGTTCTCGTCGTTTCTGAAGACGGCCGACAAGATTCCCGAGACGCTGCGCCGGGCGTTTCGCATCGCGACCACCGGCCGCCCGGGAGCCGTGCACCTGGCGTTTCCCACCGAGACGATGAACAACGCCGTCGCCCCGGATCGGGTCAGCCTGCACGCCGAAGCCGAGTGCCGCACCTACCCGGCCTATCGCACCCGCAGCCACTGCGAAACGATCGAGCAACTGCTCGGGCACCTGCGCAGCGCCGAGCGCCCGGTGATCGTCGCCGGCGGCGGGGTCAATCACTCGGGCGCCAACGCGCAGATCCGCTCGCTCGCCGAGCGACTCCACGCGCCGGTGGTCACGACGATTTCGGGACAGGGCACGATTCCGGACGAGCACTGGCTCGCGCTGGGCGTCATCGGCGACAACGGATTTCACCCGCACGCGCATCGCGCCGTCGAAGAGGCCGACGTGCTGCTGTACGTCGGCTGCAAGATGGGCTCGGTCTCGACGATCAAGTGGACGCTGCCGTCGCCTCGGCCCGACCGCAGGATCCTGCAGATCGATCTCGACCCCACGGTGCTCGCCAACAACTTCGAGAACACGCTCAGCATCGCCGGGGATGCACGCCTGGTGATCGAGGACCTGCTCGAAAAACTGCCCGTGCGCGCGGCGCCGACGTCGGCGTGGGTGCGCGAACTGAACGCCGATCGCGACCGCTTCTGGAGCGAATCGCAATCGGCGCTGCTTTCGGACACCGTTCCACTGAAGGCGCAGCGCGTGATCCACGAGCTCAATCGCCGCCTGCCGTCGCCGTCGGTGGTGATCGTCGACGCCGGCACCCCCACGCCGCACATCACGCGTTATCTGCGACTCGGCGGCGACGGTTCACGCGTGCTGATCCCCCGCTCTTTCGGCGGACTCGGCTATGCGATTCCCGCGGTGGTGGGCGCCTGGTTCGCGCGGCCCGACGCACGACCGGTCGGCCTGTTCGGCGACGGCTCGCTCGGCATGTCGGCCGGAGAACTGGAAACGCTGGCACGCCTGAACGTGCCCGCGGTGTTGATTCACTTCAACAACGGTTGTTTCGGCTGGATCAAGACGCTGCAGGCCTTGCACAATCGCAGCCGCTTCCTTTCGGTCGACTTCTCGCCGGGCGACATGAGCCGCGTCGCTTCGGCCTACGGAATTCGATCCTGGCGCGTCGAAGACGCCGGAGAACTGGCAACGGCGCTCGACGAGGCATTCGCGCACAGCGGACCGGCCTTCGTCGACGTCGTGACCGAACCGCTCGTCAGTGACCTGCCGCCGGTCTACTCGTGGCTGAAAGTCGCCGGCAAGGATCCGATGAGCCACCACCGTGCTGCTTCGCAACCGGATACAGGGGGTCAGCGATGAGAATCGTCGTCATCGGCGGCGGCTGGGCGGGCTGCGCGGCAGCCGCTTCGGCCGCGAAGCAGGGTGCCGAAGTCCTGCTGCTCGAACGCTCGGACATGCTGCTGGGCACAGGGCTGGTCGGCGGCATCTTCCGGAACAACGGGCGCTTCACCGCGGCCGAGGAGATGATCGCGATGGGCGGCGGCGAGATGTTCGCCGCGATGGACGCGTGCGCATTGCACACCGGTGTCGAGTTCCCGGGACACCGCCACGCGTCGCTCTACAACGTCGCGGCGATCGAGCCGACCATCCGGCGCGTGCTCGCCGAGCTCGGCGTTCGCGTGCTGCACCGCACGCGGATCACCGAGGTCGAAAAGGACGGCCGGCGCATCGCAGCGGTCTCGACCCACAAGAGCGACGGCGCGCGCCGCTTCGCCGCCGACGTCTTCATCGAGACCACCGGCACCGCAGGCGTGCCGAACGTCTGCAACGCGCACGGCAACGGCTGCGCGATGTGCGTGCTGCGCTGTCACACCTTCGGCAACCGGGTGAGCATCGCCGGGCGCGCGGGCGTTGCCGAGTTGAACGGCCAGAAGCACGGACGCACCGGCGCGATGAGCGGGTCGTGCAAGCTGCACAAGGAGTCGCTCGCACCGCACGTACGCGAGGAGCTCGAACGCACCGGCGTGGCCGTCGTGCCGATTCCCGGCAGGGACGCGGGCAGCGGCGCCGACAAGCTCGCCTACAAGGCGTGCCAGCAGTACGCGCTGCAGGAGTTCAGCGACAACCTCGTGCTGCTCGACACCGGACACGCCAAGTTGATGTCGCCGTTCGTGCCATTGGACGAACTGCGCGCGGTCCCGGGTTTCGAACACGCGCGCTACGAGGACCCCTATGCCGGCGGCGTCGGCAACTCGGTCCGCTACCTCGCGATGTCCCCGCGCAACGATGCGCTGCAGGTCGACGGGCTGGAGAACCTGTTCTGCGCCGGCGAGAAGGCCGGTCTGCTGGTCGGTCACACCGAAGTGGTGAGCACCGGCGTGCTGGCCGGATACAACGCGGCACGCGCGATCCGCGGCGAACCGCTGCTCGTGCTGCCCGACACTCTCGCCGTGGGCGACGCGATCACGCACGTGCGCGAACAGATGCAGACCGAAGCCGGCCTCGGATTGAAGTTCACGTTCTCCGGGTCGGTGTATTTCGAACGGATGAAAGAGCGCGGCACCTACACCACCGACGTCGACGCGATCCGCGCGCGCGTGGCGGCGGCCGGCCTGACCGACGTCTTCGCCGCACGCGCCGTCGTTCCGGCGCTCGCCGTTGCATGACTGCGGTGCGCGGCGCATGAGCTGGTCGATCGCGCTGGCGCTCGTCGCCACCGTCACGGTGGCCGCGGCGCTGCAGGCGTCGACCGGGATCGGCTTCGGCATGCTCGCCGCGCCCATTGCCGTGATGCTCGAGCCGGCCCTGGTGCCCGGGCCGCTGCTGCTGCTGTCGTTGCTGCTGTCGGTGATGACCGCGCTACGCGAGCGGCACGCGATCGACCTGCCGGGGCTCGGTTTCGCCACCATGGGGCGCGTGTTCGGCGCCGCTGCCGCCGGCGCCACGCTCGCGCTCGTGCCCGCATCGGCGTTTCCGGCGGTCTTCTCGCTGCTGATTCTCGCGGCCGTGGGCTTGAGCGCGAGCGGCTGGCGCGCGCAGCCGACGCGCAACAACCTGGTGGCCGCCGGTGTCGCGTCGGGCTACATGGGCACGATCACGTCGGTGGGCGCACCGCCGATGGCGCTGGTGTACCAGAACGCGTCGGGACCGATGATCCGCTCGACGATGGGCGCGTTCTTCGTGCTCGGGTCGACCATTTCGCTGGCTGCGCTGATCGTGGTCGGTCGTGCGCCCGTCATGGAACTCGTCGCCAGCCTGTGGCTGCTGATCCCGGTGGGGCTCGGCTTCCGGCTCTCGCGTCATGCGATCGGCTACATCGATCGCGGCCGCGTTCGGCCGTTCGTGCTCGGCCTGTCGGCCGCATCGGCACTGGCCCTGTTGCTGCGCGAGGCACTGCGCTGAGAGAGATTCGATGAACGAGCTTTTCCGATCGCTGGGTATCGATTCCGCCTGCCGCGCCGACGGCGACCTCGAGGTCGTCTCTCCGATCGACGGCCATTGCCTCGGACGGCTGCGCTCGCACGACGGAGCGCACGTCGCCGCGGCGATCGAGACGGCGCAGGACGCGTTCGTCGCCTGGCGCACGGTGCCGGCACCGAAACGCGGCGAACTGATCCGCCTTTTCGGCAACGAGCTGCGCGCGAGCAAGGAGCCGCTCGGGCGGCTGATCACGATCGAGACCGGAAAGATCCTCCCCGAGGGGCTGGGCGAAGTGCAGGAAATGATCGACATCTGCGACTTCGCAGTCGGGCTGTCGCGCCAGCTGTACGGGCTCACGATGGCCTCCGAGCGCCCCGGTCATCGGATGATGGAGACCTGGCACCCGTTGGGCGTCGTCGGCGTCGTCAGCGCATTCAATTTTCCCGCGGCGGTGTGGGCCTGGAACGCGGCGCTCGCGATCGTCTGCGGCGATCCGGTGGTCTGGAAACCGTCGGAGAAGACGCCGCTGACCGCCCTCGCCTGCCAGGCGATCTTCGAGAAGGCAGCGGCGCGCTTCGCGCAGGCAGCCGGCAACGCGGCGGCGCCCGCGGCGTTGTCGCAGGTGCTCGTCGGCGGCCGGGAAACGGGCGAGATGCTGGTCGATCATCCGGCGGTCGCGCTGCTCAGCGCCACCGGATCGACCCGGATGGGGCGCGAGATCGGCGTGCGCGTCGCCACGCGCCTGGGTCGCTGCCTGCTCGAACTCGGCGGCAACAACGCGATGATCGTCGCGCCGTCGGCCGACCTCGACCTCGCTTTGCGGGCGATCCTGTTCAGTGCGGTGGGTACCGCAGGACAGCGGTGCACGACGCTGCGCCGGCTCATCGTGCATCGCAGCGTCGTACCCGGGTTGCTTCCGCGCCTGCTCGATGCGTATGCGTCGGTGTCGATCGGCGATCCGCTCGAGGCGCAGACGCTGGTCGGACCGCTGGTCGACCGCGCGGCGTTCGAGAAGATGCAGTCGGTGCTGTCGGCGATGACGCGCGCCGGCGCTCGCGTGCACGGCGGCGAGCGAGTGCTCGCCGAACGCTTCCCGCGCGCGTACTACGTGCGCCCGGCGATCGTCGAAGTCGACGAACAGGACGCCTGCGTGCGCGACGAAACCTTCGCGCCGATCCTCTACGTGCTGCCCTACGACGACTTCGAGCACGCGATCGCAATGCAGAACGACGTCGCGCAGGGATTGTCGTCGTGCGTCTTCACCAACGACCTGCGCGAAGCCGAAAAATTCCTGTCGGCAGCCGGCAGCGACTGCGGCATCGCCAACGTGAACATCGGCCCGTCGGGTGCCGAGATCGGCGGCGCATTCGGCGGCGAGAAGGAAACCGGAGGCGGCCGCGAAGCGGGCTCCGACGCATGGCGAAACTACATGCGCCGCGCGACCAACACGGTGAACTATTCGCGCGAACTGCCGCTGGCGCAGGGAATCTCCTTCGGCGCGACCGATTGAACCCTGCGCAATCCGGCATGCGTGCCGACACAACCTCTTGCCTCGATCAGGAAAAGCGATGGGCCTGGAGTTCATGGAAGGCAACGAGGCGATCGCACGCGCCGCGCTGAAAGCCGGCTGCAGCTTCTTCGCCGGGTATCCGATCACGCCTGCGTCGACGATTCTCCAGAGCATGATCGACCTGCTGCCGCCGTGCGGCGGCATCGCGGTGCAGGCCGAAGACGAGATCGCGTCGATCGGCTTCTGCATCGGCGCTTCGATGGCCGGAGCCAAGGCGATGACGGCCACGAGCGGCCCCGGCATCAGCCTGTACAGCGAGAACATCGGGCTTGCAATGATCGGCGAGACGCCGCTCGTCATCGTCAACGTGCAACGCCAGGGGCCTGCCACCGGGTCGGCGACCAAGGGTGCCGACGGCGACATCTGCTTCACCCGCTGGGTGACCTCCGGCGGACTGCCGGTCATCGCGTTGTGCCCGGCGAGCGTCGCCGAGGCGTACGCGTTGACGATCCACGCCTTCAACTTCGCCGAGCGCTACCGCACGCCGGTCTTCGTGCTGTCGAACAAGGAGATCGGCATGACGCGCGAAGCGGTCGATCTCGATCGCATCGAGATTCCCGCGCTCGTCGAGCGGCGTCGCGTGCAGCCCGGCGAGCACGCGCTGCCGCACCAGTTCGAGCGGCCCGAGGAAGTGCCGCCGTTCACCGACTTCGGCGGCGAGCACGTCACGCGCTTCACCACGTCCACCCACGACCAGGGCGCGCTGCTCAGCGCCGACCCGGAGGTCACGCAGGCGATGATCGATCACTACATCGCGAAGATCGACGCCGCCGCCGACGACATCGCGCTGTTCCGTCACGACCCGCAAGCCGGTGCCGAGACGCTCGTGATCAGCTACGGCGTGACTTCGCGCGCAGTGGGCGTGGCCGTGCGCGAGGCGCGCTCGAACGGCGCCCGCGTCGCTTCGCTGGTGCTGCAGACCCTGTACCCGGTGCCGCAAAAGGCGATCCGCAGCGCGATGCGCGGCATGCGCCGGATCGTCGTGCCCGAAATGAACATGGGCCAGTACCGCCACGAAATCGAGCGACTGGCGCCGAGGGACGCCGAAGTCGTCGGCGTGAACCGGATGGACACGACGCTGCTGTCGCCGACCACGATCCTGCGCGAAGGAGCGCTCGCATGAATGCGCCGCAGGCGATTGCCTCGTATCTGCCGAAGGCGACCGGTCCATTGCCGTTCTGCCCGGGCTGCGGGCACAGCCTGCTGCTTCGCGAAATCGATCGCGCGCTGGTCCTGCTGCAGGTCGATCCGGCGAAAACCGTCATCGTCACCGACATCGGCTGCATCGGCCTGTCCGACCGGTATTTCGCGACGAGCGGGTTCCACGGCCTGCACGGCCGCTCGATCACGTACGCCACCGGCCTGAAGCTCGCACGCCCGGAACTCACGGTGATCGCGCTGATCGGCGACGGCGGCTGCGGAATCGGCGGCGCGCACCTGCTCAACGCGGCGCGGCGCAATCTCGACATCACGCTGATCGTCGCGAACAATTTCAACTACGGCATGACGGGCGGCCAGCACTCGGTGACGACACCGATCGGAGGCGTGACGGCGACGACCGCGGCCGGCAACCTCGAAGGCCCGATGGACCTCTGCGCGACCCTCGCCGGCGCCGGCGCCACCTGGGTCTATCGCGGCATGACGCACGATGCCGACCTCGCCGAGCGGATCGTCCAGGGCGTGCGTCATCCGGGTTTCGCGATGCTCGACGTCTGGGAGATGTGCACGGCGTATTACATGCCGCGCAACGACCTGAACAAGCGCGAGCTGATCGATCTCGTCGCGGCCACCGGCATGGCCAGCGGCCTTCTCGTCGAGCGCCAGCGCACCGAATTCGGCGCCGGCTATCGCGCAACCTACGGCGCGAAGGCACGAAGCCCGCAGCGCATCGTGCTCGAGCGCGCATTCGATCATGCGCTCGATCGCCAGCTCGGCATCGTGATCGCCGGAAGTGCCGGGCAGAAAGTGAAGTCGGCGGCGACGACCTTCGCGCGCGCCGGCATCCTGTGCGGGCTCGACGCGACGCAGAAGGACGACTATCCGATCACCGTGATGACCGGGCACTCGATCTCGGAACTGAATTTCTCGCCGCGGCGCATCGAATACACGGCGATCGATTCGCCGGACTGTTTCGCGGTGGTTTCGATCGACGGCCTGAAGAAGACACTCGACCGGATCGGTCGATTGCCCGCGACCTGCACGCTGTTCATCGACGAGAGCTTCGAAGTCCCGCCGACGCTCGCGCGCGTGCGCAGGCTGCCGCTGCTGAAGGCAGCCAGGGAAGTCGGGCGCTTCTCGTCGAGCACGATCGCACTGGCCGCCATGCTGGCGGAATCGCGGATCTTCCCGCTCGCGGCATTCGAGGCGGCCATCTCCCGCTACCAGTCGCCCCGCGTCGCGGAGATCAATCGCAAGGCGGTCACGGCAGGCGTTGCGATGGCAGATTCCGCGCGGCTCCCCGTTCCCGACGGCCCGGCGTCGCCGGCGCCGCGCGACTGCTGAAGCCGCGGGCGCTGAAGCCGCGCGGGCGTCGCCGTCAGTACGTCTCCACGTGCAGCCGCCCCTCGCGCTCGAGCTTCGCCGAAAGCGCGTCCCACGCCACGCCGCCCTGCCCGGCGGCGTCGCGCAACGCGGCCATCACACCTTCCTCCATGCTCTTCAGTCCGCACACGTAGACGAAGGTGTCCTCGTCGTTCAGCAGTTCGAGCACGTCGGCGGCGCGTTCGCGCAGCAGGTCCTGCACGTAGCGCCTGGGCTTGCCCGGCGTGCGCGAGAACGCGAGGTTCACGTCGATGAAGTCGCGCGGCAGCTTCATCAGCGGCCCGAAGTACGGCAGTTCCTGCTCGGTGCGCGCGCCGAAGAAGAGCATCAGCTTGCCGGCCTCGAACCTGCCGCTCGCGCGCAGGCGCCGGCGATATTCCGTCATCGCGCGCATCGGCGCGCTGCCGGTGCCGGTGCAGATCATCAGCAGGTTCGAGCGCGGGTGGTTCGGCATCAGGAACGACGTGCCGAAGGGACCGGTGACCAGCACCGTGTCGCCCTTCTTCAGGTCGCAGACGTAGTTCGAGCACACGCCGGTCACCGGCTTGCCCTGGTGATCGACGGTGACGCGCTTCACGGTGAGCGCGACGTTGTTGTAGCCGGGGCGCTCGCCGTTGCGCGGGCTGGCCACCGAGTACTGGCGCGGATGGTGCGGCTTGCCGCGTTCGTCGACGCCCGGCGCGACGATGCCGATCGACTGGCCCTCGAGCACCGGGAAAGGCATCGCGCCGAAGTCGAGCACGACGTGGTGGGTGACGCTGGAGGCGTCCGCCTCGGTCACGCGGAAGTTGCCGACGACGGTGGCGGTCACCGGGTTCTTCGGTCCGTAGAGATTCGCGTACGGATGCGCCGCCGACCACGGCTTGATCGTCGAGCCCAGACGCTTCGACGTCGTCGCAGCCGCCGGTTCGGGCGAGCCGAAGGACGCCGCCGAAGCGACCAGCGCCTCGGCCTGCGCCGCGGCGTCGGCTTCGGCCTCGCTTGCGGCCGGTGCGTCGCCGTCGACGGCTTCGGGCAGGGGCAGCTCTTGCGGCAACTCGTCCCACTGGAACTGCTCGGCGATCGGATATGCCGCGCTCTTCAGGATGCGCCGCCAGTTGTCGATCGCGCCGGTGGGGCACGGCGGCACGCAGGCCATGCAGCCTTCGCAGACGTCGGGCTTCACGACATAGTTGCGATCGTCGTGCGTGATCGCGCCGACCGGACACGCTTCCTCGCAGGTGTTGCAGCGGATGCAGATCTCCGGGTCGATCAGGTGCTGGCGGATGACGACGTCGCCGGCGGCGTCCGGGGCGAGCGACGCCGCCGCCGATTCGGCAGTGACGGTGGACATGAAAGGATTCCTTGCAGGCGGGTTCGCGCGCCGCCGCGCATCCGGTCGGCGCGGTGCGCGCCCGTCACGGGCACGCACCGGCGGCGACTCAGTTGAAACGCACGTACTCGAAGTCGACCGGCTGGCGGTTGATGCCCATCACGGGCGGTGCGATCCAGCCGGCGAACTTGCCCGGCTCGACGACGCGGCCCATCAGCGACGCGACGAAGGCGCGGTCTTCGGCGCTCGGCAGCCACTCGTCCTTGTGCGCGTTCCACTCGGCTTCGGAAACGACCTTGCCTTCGGGCGACACGCGCAGCCCGGCGAGCGTGCCGATCTGCCGGTTGAAGGCCTTGTGCGGCACCTTCAGGCGGAACGGGATTCCCGCCTTCTCGATGACGCGGTTCCAGCGGTTCACGCCGGCGATCGAATCCTTGATGTAGTCGTCGCGCAGCACCTCGTTCAGCGCGTTGAGCATCGGCACTTCGCGCTCGACCAGCTTGCCGTCGACGACGTCGAGCACCGGATAGTGCGAGCCGTGCAGCTTGTGGTCGTCGGTGCGCTTGCCTTCGTCGAAGCGGCCTTTGAGTCCCGAACTGTAGAAGATCGCCGCGTTCGACGACTGGTCGGCGCCGAACAGATCGATCGTCACGCTGAAGTGGAAGTTCAGGTAGCGCTGGATCGTCGGCAGGTCGATGGCGCCGGCCGCGCGCACCTTCGCCGGATCGTCGGTCTTGATCTGGTTCATCACGTCGCAGGTGCGCTGCACGACGCGCGACACCCCCGACTCGCCGACGAACATGTGATGCGCTTCCTCGGTGAGCATGAACTTGGTCGTGCGCGCGAGCGGATCGAAGCCCGACTCGGCGAGCGCCGCGAGCTGGAACTTGCCGTCGCGGTCGGTGAAGTAGGTGAACATGAAGAACGACAGCCAGTCGGGCGTCTTCTCGTTGAAGGCGCCGAGGATGCGCGGATTGTCGGCGTCGCCCGAGCGGCGCGCGAGCAGCGCTTCGGCTTCCTCGCGCCCGTCGCGGCCGAAGTAGCGGTGCAGCAGGTAGACCATCGCCCACAGGTGGCGGCCTTCCTCGACGTTCACCTGGAAGATGTTGCGCATGTCGTAAAGGCTCGGTGCCGTCAGGCCCAGGTGGCGCTGCTGCTCGACCGAGGCGGGTTCGGTGTCGCCCTGCGTGACGATGATGCGTCGCAGGTTCGCCCGGTGCTCGCCGGGCACGTCCTGCCACGCGGGCTCGCCCATGTGGTCGCCGAAATGGATCTTGCGGTCGGCCTCGGCCGGGTTCAGGAAGATGCCCCAGCGGTAGTCGGGCATCTTCACGTAGCCGAACTGCGCCCAGCCGCTCGGGTCGACGCTGATCGCCGTGCGCAGGTAGACGTCGAAGTTGCGCGAATTGTCGGGCCCCATGTCCTTCCACCAGTCGAGGAAGCCCGGCTGCCAGTGTTCGAGCGCGCGCTGCAGCGTGCGGTCTTCCGACAGGTTGACGTTGTTGGGAATCTTGTCGCCGTAGTCGATCGTGCTCATGGGTTCGCTCCCGATATCCGTTAGACGCGGTTCCAGTCGAAGGACGCCTTCGCGCCCTTGCCGTACAGTTTCAGCGCACCCTTCTCGCCGACGGCGTTGGGGCGATTGAAGATCCAGTTCTGCCATGCCGTGAGGCGCCCGAAGATGCGCGTCTGCATCGTCTCCTTGCTCGCGAAGCGCAGGTTCGCCTCCAGCCCGGTGAGTGCGTCCGGAGACATCGACGCGCGTTCCTCGATCGCGATGCGCACCTCGTCGGCCCAGTCGATGTCGTCCAGCGCCGCGGTGACGAGGCCCAGTTTCTCGGCGCGCCCGGCGTCGAGCGGCTCGCCGATGGCGGCGCGTGCGGCGTCGAGCGGCTCGCGCTCCTCGTAGAAGCGGCGCTCGAGGCGCGACTGGCCGTTGACCATCGGATACCAGCCGAAGTTCGCCTCGGTGAGCGTCATCTTCGGCGCTTTCTCCGGCTCGTCGGGCAGCATCAGCATGTAGGCGCGATCGCCGGCGAAGGCCAGTTCGGCGAGCGTGCCGACGAAGCACGAGCCCGGCTCGATCAACGCGAACAGCGTGCGCGACGAGACGTCGAGCCGCGCGAGCGTCCGGCGAAGCATCCCGACCGTCTCGCGCACGAACCAGTGGTTCGCGTGCTTCGCGAGCGTCTCGTCGACCTGCTGCACCGCTGCGGCGTCGCCCTCGGTGCGCAGCAGCCAGATGCCGACGTCGAGCACGTTGGTGCGCATCGACAGGATCGCGTCGTCGAGCTCGCGCGCCATCTGCAGCGGCCACCAGCCGGCGCCGGCGGCGACGATCGCGTCGACGTCGGCCGGCTGCGCGTCCTGCGGCGCCTTCACGGTGAAGGTGGCGGTGCGCCCGGCGCGGTCGATCTGCACGTCGACGAAACGATAGTGGTAGCCGGCGTCGTCGACCGTGCGCTCGATGCGCGCAAGCGCGACGCCCTTCGCGTCGGCCGGCCGATCGCTCTCGGCGGCGCGGGCCTTCGCGCGCTCGGCGACCGTCTGCGCGAACTGCTGCGGGCGGGCGATTTCGTCGACCAGGCGCCAGTCCTTCGCTCGCTGGCCGCGCACGCCTTCGGTGGTGGTGCAGAAGATGTCGGCCAGGTCGTGGCGCACGCGGCGCTTGTCGGTGACTCGCGTCAAGCCGCCGGTACCGGGCAACACGCCGAGCAGCGGCACTTCGGGCAGCGACACCGCCGACGAGCGATCGTCGACCAGCACGATGTCGTCGCAGGCGAGCGCCAGTTCGTAGCCGCCGCCGGCGCACGAGCCGTTCAGCGCGGCGACGAATTTCAGCCCGGAATGGCGGCTCGAGTCCTCGATGCCGTTGCGCGTCTCGTTGGTGAACTTGCAGAAGTTCACCTTCCACGCGTGCGAAGAGGTGCCGAGCATGAAGATGTTCGCGCCCGAGCAGAACACGCGGTCTTTCAGGCTGGTGACGACGACGGTGCGCACCTCGGGATGTTCGAAGCGGATGCGCTGCAGCGCGTCGTGCAACTCGATGTCGACGCCCAGGTCGTAGGAGTTCAGTTTCAGCTTGTAGCCGGGGCGGATGCCGGCGTCTTCGTCGATGTCGAGCGACATCGTCGCGACCGGGCCGTCGAAGGACAGCTTCACGTGCTTGTACTGCGACGGCTCGGTACGGTAGTCGACCGGCGCCGGCGCAGCCGCTGCGCTGTCCGGGGCCTGCGCACCGTTCGGTGCCGGGGAATTCGGCGAAGTCGCGGCGGGAGCGGCGACCGGGGCGGAAGTAGTCATCGAAGCGGCTCCTCTGGACTCCCCGTCGAGCGCGGCGCCTCGACCGGGATGCAATGAAATATAGTGCTTATCAGCAGCTGGTTCATGCATCATGGTGCATTCCAGTTCCGGTGTCAAGCACTCCAATGCATGTTTCGGATTGATGCGGATCAAGACGGGCGGCGCGCCGCGCGCTGGCGATTTCCTGCGCAGCATGGCGCAGCGCTCGGGCTACGCAAACCATTGCGGATACGGGAACGCCGTCTTTCGCGGCGTCGGCGCTCGGCGGCAGATGGCGCCGCGGCCGCGGTCTGCGCTCCCACCTCGGCCGCCGCCGCGCGCACCTGCGCTCAGACCTCGGCAACCGCCGCGCGCACCTGCGTGCGCAGTCCGGCGAAGCATTGCTCGAGCGTCTTGCCGCTCGTGCGGTAGGTGAGATCGGCCTTCGCATAGAACGAGGCGCGCCCGGCGAGGATTCGGCGCAGGTCTTCCATCGCTCCGGGTCCCGACATCGGTCGCAGGTCGCCCTGCTCGCGTACGCGCCGCATGTGGTCTTCCGGATCGGCCTGCAGCCAGACCGTGTAGCAGTGCGCAAGCACGAGGTTGAAGGTCGCGCTGTCGGAGACGAGCCCGCCCGGCGTGGCCATGACGACCTCCGGGAAGATCTGGATCACTTCCTCGACGGCGCGACGCTCGTAGCGTCGATACGCGTTGGCTCCGTACAGCGAATGGATCTGCGGGATGCCGCAGCCGGCGAGCTTCTCGATCTCGCGGCCCAGTTCGACGAAGGGAAAGCCGAGGTCGTCGGCGAGCATGCGGCCGAGCGTCGACTTGCCGGCGCCGCGCAGGCCCACGAGCGCGATGTGGCTGCGACGCAGTTGCTCGTCGCCGGTGGCGTTGTCGAAGAGCTCGGACAGCTTCAGGCGCGCGCGGCGAAGGTCGACCTCCGATCGGTTCTCGAGCAGCTCACGGATCAACAGCCACTCCGACGAATCGGTCGTGACGTCGCCGACCAGTTCGGCCAGCGCACAATGCAACGCTGCCGCGAGCTGGTGCAGGATCAGGATCGACGCGTTGCCGGTGCCGTGCTCGAGGTTCGCCAGGTGCCGCTCGGAGATGTTGGCCGCGGCGGCCAGCGCCTTGCGCGTCCAACCCCGGCGGGCGCGCAACGTGCGAATGCGTTCGGCGAGCGCCGGCAGCACGGTGGCGGCGGCAACGACAGGTTCGGCGAAGCCGTTGCCTTGCGAGGCGCTGCCTAGCGACGCGTCGCCGTGCTGCGCGGCCGTGAAGGCGCCGGGCGTGCTCGATGCGAGGCGTGCCTCGCGCTCGGCCCGCGTCGCGGACGGTTCGGAATCGAAGGAGGCGCTCATGGGATTCGACGATCGACGGAATGGAGCAACATGCATTCTAGTGCTTGACGCCCGTCGAAGAAAAGCACTATCGTTCATGCCCTCGATTTGAGCCCGCCTACGGAAGCGCCATGACCCCATTGCTCGAAAACCATCTCGGCGGACGCTGGCAGACCGGTTCCGGTGCCGGCACGCCGCTGTTCGACCCCGTGCTCGGCACCGAGCTGGCCCGCATCTCGTCGGCCGGGCTCGATCTGGCCGACGGCTTCGATTACGCGCGCCAGCGGGGAGGAGCAGGATTGCGGGCGCTTACATACACCGAGCGTGCCGCTCTTCTTGCCCGCGTCGCCGAGGCGCTGCAGCGCCAGCGCGATGCGCATTTCGACATCGCTCAGCAGAACTCCGGCACGACGCGCAACGACTCGGCGGTCGACATCGACGGCGCGATCTTCACCCTCGGCCAGTACGCCCGCTGGGGCGCGAAACTCGGCGACGCACGCTGGCTCACCGACGGCGCCGCAACGCGGCTGGGCAAGGATGGCAGCTTCCAAAGCGGGCATGTGCTCACTTCGCAGCGCGGCCTCGTCCTGTGCATCAACGCCTTCAATTTCCCCGCCTGGGGGTTGTGGGAAAAGGCCGCGCCGGCCCTGCTCTCGGGCGTTCCGGTGGTCGTCAAGCCGGCCAGCGCCACCGCCTGGCTCACGCAGCGCATGGTCGCCGACGTGGTCGCGGCGGGGGTGCTGCCCGACGGCGCGATCTCGGTCGTCTGCGGCTCGAGCGAGGGCCTGCTCGATGCGCTGCAACCCTTCGACCTGCTCTCGTTCACCGGTTCGGCCGACACCGCGCGCGCGATCCGCCAGCACGCGGCCGTACTGCACCACGGCGTGCGGATGAACGTCGAGACCGACAGCCTGAACAGCGCGCTGCTCGGCCCCGACGCGACGCCCGGCTCGGACGCCTTCGCCTCGGCGATGCGCGAGGTCGTGCGCGAGATGACGATCAAGTCGGGGCAGAAGTGCACGGCGATTCGCCGCGTGCTCGTGCCGCGCGAGCACGCCGGCGCAGCCGCCGAGGCGGTCGCCGCGGCGCTCGCCGACGTCGAGGTCGGCAACCCGCGTAACGAGAGCGTGCGGATGGGATCGCTCGCGAATCGTGCACAGGCGAACGCGGTACGCGAAGGCATCGACGCACTCGCCGGCGAGGCGAAGTGCGTGTTCGCCGGCGACCTGGCAGCGCTCGTCGATGCCGATCCGGCGGTGGGCGCGTTCGCCATGCCGCACCTGTTCGCCGTCGACGACGCCGACGCATCGCGTCTCGTGCACGAGGTCGAGGTGTTCGGCCCGGTGGCGACCGTCGTCCCGTATCGCGATGCGGCGCACGCTTTCGCGCTGGCGCGCCGCGGCGCAGGTTCGCTGGTCGCCTCGGTGTTCACCGCCGACGAGGCGTTCGCCGAGCGCGCGGCGATCGAGATCGGACATGCGCACGGGCGCGTGCACGTGGTGACGCCTGCGGTCGCGAAGACGCACACCGGCCACGGCAACGTGATGCCGATGTCGCTGCACGGCGGCCCGGGCCGCGCCGGCGGCGGCGAGGAACTCGGCGGCCTGCGCGCACTGGCGTTCTATCACCAGCGCAGCGCCGTGCAGGGACCGCAGTCGCTCGTCGAATCGATTCTCGGCAAGGCCGCGGCATTTCCGGACGCCTGATGGCCACGCGTCGGCAAGCGTCGACCCTCGCCGGCGCGCGCCGTCGCTCGCCGGTGGCGCCGGTGCACGTCGAGCCGCATCGCTGCACGGCGCCGGAGAAGCGCCGCCTGCTCGGCGCGACGCCGTTCTTCTCGGCACTCGAAGATGCCGCGCTCGACGACGTCGCGGCCCGGTTCGACCAGCGCAACTTCACGGCGGGCGAGACGATCCATCGCGCCGGCGATCCCGCCGAGCGGCTGTCGATCGTCGTCGCCGGGCAGGTGAAGATCGCGCGTCCGACGCCGGACGGACAGGACGTGCTGCTCGCGCTGCTCGGTGCGCAAGAGCACTTCGGCAGCCTGCTCGAACTCGGCGATGCGGTCTATCGCGACGACGCCGTCGCCCACACCGACTGCTGCGTGCTGTCGACCGGCGCCGAATCGTTCCATGCGCTGCTCGAACGCTACCCGTCCGTTGCCAACGCAGCGCTCGCGCTGGTCGCTGCCCGGTTGCGCGAGGCGCAGGCGACGATCGAGCAGCTGAGCACCTATCCGGTTCCGCGACGCGTGGCGGCCACGCTGCTCGCGCTCGCCGACCGGCTCGGCGCGAGCCGCGGTCGCGTCGCCGGCAGCGACGACGGCAACGCCGGCGACCGCGACGCCAGCGGACCCGGCGGCGAGATCCTCATCGATGCCACCCTGTCGCGCCAGGATCTCGCCGACATGACCGGCGCCACCGTCGAGACGGTGAGCCGGGTGCTCAGCGACTTCCGCCGTCGCGGGTGGATCGACAGCGGGCGCCAGTGGGTGTCGGTGCGCGACCGCGCGAGCCTGGAGGCGATCGCGCGCGGTTGATTGCGCTGGGTCATTCATCGAACGGCGCTCCCGGCCTACCGTGCCTCCGAACCGCCCGTCCCGGGCGCTCCTTCGGAGAACGACCATGAGCAACCGCAAGACCATCCTTCGCAGCCGCGAGCTGAACTGCCCGTCGTGCGTCGCGAAGATCGAGCGCGCGCTGCGCGAGATCGACGGCGTCGCCGAGGCGAAGGTGCACTTCGCCAGCGGCCGCATCGAAGTCGAACACGACCCGCAACGCGCCGAAGCCACGCGTCTCGTCGACGCGATCGCGCGCGTCGGCTACACCGCGCAGGTGTCGCCGCTGTGACGGGGATCGCTGCGTCGGCGCCGCTGCCGCGGTCGACGGGCACCGTCGGCTGGCAGCAGCGGCTGCGCACGCCGGCCGGACGGCGAAGCGCGGTGCTCGCCGTCTCGGGCGTACTGCTCGTGGCCGGACTCCTCGCCGGACGCATCCCGTCGCTCGGCGGCGCGCAGCAGGCGCTGCTCGCCGCCGCGGCGCTCGTCGCCGGCGCCGACATCGCTCGCCGCGCCTTCGACGGGCTGCTGCGCCGCCAGTTCACGATCGACCTGCTGGTGACGATCGCCGCCGTCGGTGCGCTCGTCATCGGCGAAGCGTGGGAAGCTGCTGCCGTCACCTTCCTCTTCGTCTTCGGCGCGTGGCTCGAAGCGCGCACGCTCGACCGAACGCGCGATGCGCTGTCGGGGCTGCTCGAACTGGCGCCGGTCACCGCGCTCGTCGTGCGCGACGGCGCGACGACGGAAGTCGATCCCGCCGAGGTGCGCCTCGGCGAGATCGTCCTCGTGCGCCCCGGCGACCGTGTGCCGGTCGACGGCATCGTGCGCGACGGCCGCTCGACGATCGACGAAAGCGCGATCACCGGCGAATCGGTTCCGGTCGAGAAAAGCGCCGGCGACGGCGTCTACGCCGGAACCGTCTCGGCCGACGGCCTGCTGCGCGTCGAGGCAACGGGGGTGGGCATCGACACCACGCTCGCGCGGATCGTCCACCGTGTCGAGGAGGCGCAGGAAGCCCGCGCGCCCGTGCAGCAGACGATCGAGCGCTTCGCCGGCTGGTACACGCCGTCGATCATCGCGCTCGCCGTCGTCGCAGGGCTGTTCACCGGCGACGTGGCGCTCGCGCTCACGCTGCTCGTCATCGGCTGTCCCGGCGCGATGGTCATCGCGACGCCGGTGGCGATCGTCGCCGGCATCGGCCGGGCGGCGCGCCGCGGAATCCTGATCAAGGGCGGCGAGCACCTGGAGACCATCGGCCGGGTGCGCACGCTTGCGCTGGACAAGACGGGAACGTTGACGCGAGGAAAGCCGCGGCTCACCGACGTCATCAGCCTCGCGGCCGGAACGTCGCAGGACGAAGTGCTTCGCTGGGCGGCGATCGCCGAATCCGGCTCCGCGCACCCGCTCGCCCGCGCCGTCCTCGACGGTGCGCAGGCGCGGCTGGGCGGTCCGGTGCCGCAACCCGAGCGCGGCGAGGCCATCCCGGGCCACGGCATCCGCGCCTGGTGGAGCGGACACGCGATCGACGTCGGGACGCCGAAGCTGCTCGGGAACCGGGCGATCGCGCTCGACGAGCCGGCCCGGCGTACCCTCACGTCGCTGCAGGACGAGGGCAAGACGGCAATGCTCGTCGCGCTCGACGGGGCCGTGATCGGCGTCGTCGCCGTTTCCGACCTGCCGCGCGCCGAAGCGGCCGCCGTGGTCGCCGAACTCGGCCGCATCGGCGTCTCGCGCGTGGCGATGCTCACCGGCGACAACCCGCGCACGGCGGCGAAGATCGCCGGCGCGGTCGGCGTGAACGAGGTGCACGCCTCGCTGCTGCCCGAGGACAAGCTGCGCTGGATCGAGGCCGCGCGCGCGGACGGCGAGGTGGTGGCGATGGTGGGCGACGGCATCAACGACGCTCCGGCGCTCGCCATCGCGGACGTGGGCATCGCGATGGGCGCCGCCGGCAGCGACATCGCGCTGGAGACCGCCGACATCGCGCTGATGACCGACCAGCTCGAGCGGATCCCCGAGGCGCTGCGCATCTCGCGCGCCACCGTGCGCGTGATCCGGCAGAACCTGGCGATCGCGCTGCTCACCGTGGCGGCGCTGCTCGCCGGGGTGCTCGCCGGCCACGTGGACATGGCCGGGGGCATGCTCGTGCACCAGGGCTCGGTGCTGGTCGTGATCCTGAACGCGATGCGGCTGCTGCGCGGCGCAGGCACCGCGCAGCAGCCGACGGCGAGACTCGCGGTTCAGTACCGGTAGGTGGCCGCCGCGCCGCTGCGTACCGGCATGCGTTCCGGCGGCACGACGACGACCTCGCCGCCCTGGCGAAGCACCGCTTCGGCGAGATCGTCGAGCAGGTCGTCGGTGTCCGGATCGGCGAGCTCGCCGAGGCGAACCGCGCCGCTCGCGGCGTCGAGACTGCCGGGAACCACGCGATCGGCGTCGATCAGCAGCGTCGCGACGCGCCCGGCGACGACCGCGCGGCCGATGTCGGCGAGGTCGCCCGAAGCGAGTTGACGCGCGCGCGCCGCCTCGAAGGCGCCGACCAGCCCGGACAGCCGCTCGAGGTAAAACGGCTGCACCAGCTCCCACGCCCGCGTGCGCAGTTCGTCGAGCGAGATCGAATCCGGATGCGCATACAGCGCCGCCGAAGCGAGCGCGGGATTGTGGCTCACGCGACGGAACAGATGGTGGTTCTCCGGCAGTGCAGCGAGCAGCAGCGGCGTGGAGTCGCGACCGCCGTACTCCTCGAGCACGCTGCGGTCCACCGCGCGGAAGAACCGCTCGGCCTCGCGATCGAGGGCGTCCTGGCGAACGTCGGTTCCATGGCGGGTGATCTTCGCCGACCCCGATTTTCCGTAATGGCGCATCGCCCGCTCGGCGTCGCGCTCCTCGACGTCCGCGTCGGCCGGCGTGCGCGGAACGCCCGCCAGCCACTCGACTTCGTCGAGCACGTCGCGGTTGCCTTCGTACAACTTCGCTTCGTTGCGGCTCAGGCCGAGGATGCGATAGCGGTCGGCCGACTGCAGCATGCGCAGCAGCGGCTTCAGGTGGAACGAATCGGCGACCACGACGCGCTCGGGAACGCTGCGCTGCAGCCGATACGCGCGAAAGAAATCCGGCGCCCCGAGCACGGCCAGCCCGTCGAGCGTGCGGTTCCAGAAACCGGCATCTTCGGCGAGCGCGTGGAACGGCTCGAGCAGCGAACGCGACTCGCGCGCCGGATACCGGCGGCGCAGCGATTCCTCCAGCGTCTTCACGCTGTTCTTGAAGCGGATCGGGTCCTGCTGGTTGTCGGGGTGATTCCGGTGGGTGGGCTGGTACAGCGACAGGCACGGCCCGTCGCGCGCGTCGAGCAGGTCGGGGAACTCTTCCGCCAGCGAGGCCATCGCAAGACTCCTTCGAAAGACAATCCGTGATTCTCGGCTTTCCGTTCCGCAGGCATCATGAGTCCGGTCAACCCGAGGACGAACCCATGAACGAACACGTCTACAAGCACATCCAGCTTACCGGCTCGTCGACAACCGGCACCGACGACGCCATTCGCAGGGCGATCGCCAAGGCGAACGAAACCGTGCGCAACATCCAGTGGTTCAAGGTGCTCGAGACGCGCGGCCACGTCGTCGACGGCGAGGTCGCGCATTTCCAGGTGACGATCGACGTCGGATTCACGCTGGAAGACTGACGAAGCGGTGAACGGATCCGCCATGCCCGCGCGGGTTCGCGCCGGATCCGTTCACCGTCCTTTCATTCACCGCCGCTCATTCCCCGCCCCCGGGCCGGCGCGAATCGGTGAGCCAGGGCGCGATCTTCCCGTTCGAGACCTCGCTCACCATGTGCCGCAAACCGTGGAAGAGGTCGACGAGCGCCGTCGCGAAAAAGGCGCCCAGTTGCCCGACCCGCATCGTCGGTGCCCCGGGCCGATAGACGCCGCCGGCGGGCTTCACCCCGACGCCCTTGCCGTAGACCATCTTTCCGCCGAGATAGGCGGTGTAGCCGAGCAGCCCCACCGCCGCGATGCCCGTGGCCAGATACAGCGCGCCGGGCCGTTCGGTGCGCGCGCGCGACGACGCCATCCCGAGCGCCGTCGCCGTCACCACGGCATTGAGGTTCCGGTGCGTCATCAGCATGTCGCGGGCTTCGCCTTCGTTGACCTCCTCGCCGGCGATGAGGCCGGAGCCCGCAGCGAGGACGGCACCGATGGCCGCGGCACCCATCGCCGTTCGGCCGACGGCGCGCAGCGCGTCGTCGTCGCGCACGGCGCCGAGGCAGTCGGCGGCAACGGCGAAGGGCAGAAGCGCCACAGGCAAGTGGGCCAGCACCGGGTGCATCTGCTCGAGGCGAATCGTCATGTCGTAGGTTCCCCGTTCGTCGCAATCGCGCACGTCGCCGCAAGCCGGACGCCCGGGCGATGGTAGCGTTGCGCCTGCGACGCGGAACCGCTGCGCATCGACACGACGAGGAGGACACGATGGATCGCCCGGTGAAGTCTCCGTTCACGCTGCAGACGGTCGTGCGCTTCACGCATACCGATCCGGCCGGGTACGTCTTCTTCCCGCGCTACTTCGAGATGCTGCAGGCGGTGGTCGAAGACTGGTTCACCGAAGCGCTGGGCATCCGCTACTCGAAATTCATCCTCGAGCGGCGCCTGGGCACGCCGACCGCGCGCACCGAGTGCACCTTCGTGGCGCCCTGCCGGCTCGGCGAGCACCTGGACCTCACCGTCTACCTCGAGCACGTCGGTTCGAGCTCGCTGCGGCTGCGCTTCGTCGGGACGGTGGCCGGCGATCGCCGCCTCGAGGCGATGTCGACCCTGGTGGTCATCGGACTGGACGACGGCCGACCGCGGCGCATCGACGACGACCTGCGCGCGCGCCTGCAGGAGTACCGCGCCGGGCAGGGCGAGCCGGCGCTGCCGCCGCCGCGGGTGCGCTGATCCGAAGCGCCGGGGTCGCCGGGCCGCATGCCGCTCACGGCGCGGACCGAGCGAACCGCCAGGCGTCGCCGTCGGCCGATGCCGCCGGCGACGGGGGGCGCAGCAGCACCCATGCGTAATGCGCCCGCAACGGCCGATCGGCCCCGTACAGATAAGGCAGATCGACGCGCTGAGACTCCACGGAACGATTCCCGAGGCCCAGTCGTTGCAGCAGCCCCGGCAGGCGATCGTCGCTCGCCACGACGACGCGCGGCTCGGCGCGCACTCGTTCGGGCACGGCTTCGCCGGCGAGCACGATCGCCGAATCCGGGAACTGCACGCGAAGGCGCGCCGCGAGCCGACGCTCGTCGCTGACGATCACCCCGCGCACGAAGCCGTCGGCGCGCAGCGTCGCCGCGAGAGCGCCGATCGGCTCGTTCAGGTCGTCCGGCGTGGTGAACCGCCCCTGTACCGGCACCTTCGCGGCGAGCAGCACGAAGATCAGCGCGCCGAAAGCGAGCGTCGCGCGCCGATACGCGTCGGCGCGCGAACCTTCGGCCAGCGTCGGTCGGACGGCGAAGAACATCGCCGGCAGCACGAACAGTCCCGGCACGAACCAGCGCGGCTTGAAGTGCGTGACGCCGCCGGCGACGACCAGGACGACGAGCAGCGCGGCGAAGAGCAGCAGATAGGTGCGCGCGATGCGGCGTGCGTGCGGATCGGCGGGGGCCGACCACGCACGGCGTCCGAAAAAAGCGAGCACGACGACCCACAACGGCGTGACGAAGCCGACGAGCGCGAGCAGCGCGCTGCCGAAGCCGACGAGCCAGCCGGCGGTCGAAGCGTGCCCCGGATCGGCGCCCATCTTCGACAGCGTCCCGGCGCTCGCGGCCTGCCAGTGCCCGAGCAGCCACAGCGCGTGCGGTGCGACGACGACGACGGCCACCGCGATGGTCCAGGCCAGGCGCACGGTGAAGACGCGCCTGCGCAATCGCGGCACGACGAGCGCGACGCCGGCCAGCAGCGCCGCGAACGCGACGTTGTTGTACTTCGCGAGCGCGGCCAGGCCGAGCGCAAGTCCGAGCGCGACGTATTCCGCCACGCCGGGGCGCTGCACGACGCGCACGAAGGCGTAGACCACGGCGGCCGCGGTCGTCGTCGCCAGCACCGTGTGCGTGAGATCGCGCTGCGCATCCCACGACAGTGAAACGAGCCAGAGCATCGACAACGTGCCGAGCCAGGCCGCGCGCGGCGACGTCACGCGCCGGGCCGCCAGCAACGTGAGCGTCCAGGCGCCGAACAGCATCAGGTTCTTCGCGAGCGCCAGCGCGAACACCGAAACGCCGAAGACACGGAAGAAGCCATGCTGCACCCACGTGTAGAGCGGCGGCTGCGTGCCGTAGCCGAGCGCGAGCGTGCGCGCGGCGAGCGTCTGCTCGGCCTCGTCGAGCTCGAGCGAATCGGACACGACCATGCGCAACGCGACCTGCGCGGCGAACCAGCCGAGCATCAGCGCGATCGGGAAACGCAGGTCGTCGCCGGCCAGGCGCGACGCCGGAGGGCGGGAAACGAGGCTCGTCACGGGCGAGGCGTTGCGTGAACCGTGCATCATTGCACGCTGCGCCCGTGTGGCGCGAGACAATCGGACGATGAACGACGCGCCCTCCAGCCACCGGACGCCCGATCCGGGCGCCGAACGCAGCACCGACGGAAACGGCAGCCGCAGCGCCGGCACGCACCGCGGCCGCGAGCCGGCTCCCGCGCCCGGCGCTGCTTCACTGCTCGCCCGGCCGATCGACGTCTCGATCGTCATCCCGATGTTCAACGAGGTCGAGAACTTGCGCGAGCTCGTCGCACGGGTCGGTGCCGCGCTCTCGCCCACCGGATGGCGCTTCGAGCTGCTCCTGGTCGACGACGGCTCGCGCGATGGCTCGGCCGCGCTGCTGCGCGAACTCGCCGCGCAGACCGACTGGCTGCGTCCGATCGTGCTCGCGCGCAACTACGGCCAGTCGATCGCACTGCAGGCGGGCTTCGATCGCGCGCGGGGACGCTACGTCGTCACGCTCGATGCCGACCTGCAGAACGATCCCGCCGACATTCCCGCGCTCGTCGAGCGGCTCGAAAGCGAGCCCGACGTCGACGTCATCTCCGGCTGGCGGCAGAACCGGCAGGACAAGGCGCTGTCGCGCCGGCTGCCGTCGGTGCTCGCGAACCGGCTGATCTCGCGTGCCACCGGCGTGCACCTGCACGACTACGGCTGCGCATTGAAGGCCTACCGGCGCGGGATCATCGAGCGCATCCGCCTGTACGGGGAACTGCACCGCTTCATCCCGTCGCTGGCGAGCGAGGCCGGCGCGCGCATCGTCGAGGTGCCGGTACGCCATCACCCGCGCACGCGCGGCACCTCGAAATACGGCATCGACCGCACTTTCCGCGTCGTGCTCGACCTCGTGCTCGTCGTCTTCTTCCTGCGCTATCGCCAGCGTCCGCTGCACGCCTTCGGCGGCCTCGGCCTGTGGCTGCTCGTGCCGGGCGGCGCGATTCTCGCGTACCTGCTGGCGCTGAAGCTGCTCGGCCAGGACATCGGCGGCCGACCGCTGCTGCTCAGCGGCGTGATTCTCGTGCTGATCGGCGCCCAGCTGATCGTCGCGGGTCTCACGGGCGAACTGCTGATTCGCCTGTACCACGAAGGCGGCCGGCAACCGCAGTACTACACGCGCGAGAGGGAGATGCGCGAGAGCGATGTGCGCGAGCCCGGTGCACGCGAGGCCGATACGCGCGAGGCCGGTGCAGACGAAGCCGGCGTGCGCGATTCCCGCGCGCACGACATCCGCGTCCGGGAGCCTTCGCAGCGCGAGCCGATGGACGGCGGCGCCTCGCGATGAAGCGCCGCGCATTGCGCTGGCTGCGCGTCGTCGCCGCCTTCGCGCTGCTGGGCGCAGTCGTCTGGATTGCCGGACCGGCGCACGTACTGGAAGCGATCCGCGGCGCCGACGCACGCTGGCTGGCGCTGGGCCTGGCGGCGAACGTGGCGGCGAACATCGGCTCGGCGCTGCGCTGGCGCGAACTCGCGCGCTGGTTCGGCATGCTCGCGCCGCGCGCGTGGGCGGTCGCCACCTATTTCCACGGCGTCGCCGTCAACGCGTTGCTGCCGGGCGCGGTCGTCGGCGGCGACATGCTGCGCGCGTTCGCGTTGCAGCGACTCGGCCACCCCGGACTCGAAGCCGGCCTGAGCGTACTGCTCGATCGCCTGAGCGGACTGTGGATGCTCTGCGTGATCGGCTTCGTGTCGATCGCGTGGGGCGCCGACAGCGAATCGACGCGCGCCCTCGCCGCGCGCTGGCCCGCGCTTGCAGGCTCCCCGCTCGTGCAGACCGCGCTGCTTCTCGCCTTCGCCTGCCTCGTCGGCCCGTGGCTCGCCTTGCTCGTGCTGCGCCGCTGGCTGCCGCGCCGTGACAGCCCCCGGCTCGAACGGATGCGCGCCGCGCTGCGTACCGGACATGCGGGACGCCATTACCTCGTGCAGATCGTGCTGTCGACGATGGTGCAACTGTTCGCGATCGCCTCGCTCGTCTGCGCCGCGCGCGCGCTGGACGTGGATGTTCCGTTCTGGGCAATGGCGGCATGTGCGGTGCCGATCTTCGTGTTCGCGACGCTGCCGGTGAGCTTCGGCGGCTGGGGCACGCGCGAAGCGGCGGCGGTGCTCTCCCTCGGCGCCTTCGGCATCGCAGCGCCGGGCGCAGTGACGATCTCGGTGATCTACGGACTGTACGGGCTCGTGCAGGCGGTGGGCGGGCTCGCGCCGGTACCGAGAGCGCCTCAGGCACCGCAGGCGGCGTTGCCGCCCTCCGTTGCGCCGCCCTCCGGCGCGGCACCGCTATCGGAGCGCGGCGCACGCTGGTAGTCTTCGCGTCGGCGTCCGCTGCGGGCGCCTTCGCAGGAGCATCCCCCTTGCCTTCCGATTCCGGGTCCGGCGTGCCGGCGGCAACCGCGCCCGCCGGCGCGATCGTCGATGCCGCGCGCAACAGCCGCATTCCGTTCGAGCTGCTCGCCGCGATCGCGATCGTCGGCGCGGCTGCGAACGGTCGTCTCGCCGAATCGGCGCTGGTCGGCATCGTCTTCGCGCTCGGTCACCTGCTGAATGCGCGCTCGCGTGCCATCCCGGTTCTCGGCGCGCTCGTCCCGAGCGGCCGTGGCGACGAAGGCAGCGACGCACCTGCGGCCCGCGACAACGCACGGCATGCCGAGCGCGCGCTGGCGATGTTCACCGCCTGGTTCATGCCGCTGTGCCTCGCGCTCGCGGCAGCCGTACTGATGCGAAACGCCGACGTGATGTTCGCACTGACGCTGTTGCTCGTCGCATCGCCCCAACCGCTGCTCGCGCTGCCGGCTTCGTCGCGATCCACCGCGCGAGCGCTGGCCGCAGTCGCTTCGGCCACGCTGCTCGCCGCCGCGCTCGCCGGCTTCGTCGGTCTCGTCGCGGCCGCCGTCCTGCAGCAGGTTTCGATGTTCGTCGCCCGCGGCCTCGCCTCGCGCCCGGTGCGCGCGCGCGATCAGCAGCCGACGTAAGCGCCGAAGCGATCGCGCAGCGCCTCGCCCGAGAGACCGCTGCGCAACAGCAGCGAGAGCAGGATCCGCGACCGCAGCCCGCCGAGCCATCCGCCCGGCATCGCACCGCGCGCGAGCAGGTCGATCTCCGAACCGGGAAAACCGTAGGTGTGCGTGAAGCCCGGACCCGCCGGCACCCGCACCGAAAGGACGACCGGCATGTGTCGCACGAGATCGCCGACGAGCGGCGCCACGTTCGCCGGCACGTGCCCGGCGCCCATCGCCTCGATCACCGCACCGCGATAGCCGAGCCCGGGCAGCGCGACGAGCATTCGCCCGTCGTCTCCGAGCGCCGTACGCACGAGCGCAACCTGCGCCTCCTGCGACGAGGCGCCCAGCGCGATGTGCGCCGTGCGGTCGATCCTCGCGTGCAGGTGCAGGCGGCCTTCGACGACGAAACCGACCGGTCCGGCCGACGGCGACGCAAAGGCCGACGGCAACGCCGTATGGGACTTCTGCACGAAACGCGCCGCGTGCACCTCGTCGTTCAGCACCACGAGAGTACCCAGGCCGCGCGCCGCCTCGCTCGCCGCGACGATGGTGGACGCGAGCAGGTTCGCCGGCCCGTCGGCGCCGGGCATCTGCGCTCCGCGCATCGCACCGGTGACGACGACCGGCGCGTGGCTCGCGACCAGCAGGTCGAGGAACCAGGCGGTCTCCTCGATCGTGTCGGTGCCCTGGATCACGACGGCGCCGTCGATGCCGTCGCCGAGCCGCGCCTCGAGCAGCGCCGCGAGATGGATGAGGTCCTCGAAGGTGAGCGAGGCGCCGGGGATGCGCAGCGCCGAGTGCGCGGCGATCTCGGCGACGTCTGCCAGGCCCGGCACTGCCGCGACCAGGTCGGAAGCGCCGAGCGTGGGCGCGATGCCGGCGCCGATCGCCTCGCGCGTCATCGTGATGGTGCCGCCGAGGGACACGAGCAGCACTTTGGGTCGGTGCAAGGGCGGTGCCTCCTTCGATGGTCTCGGCGTGCGGGCGCTCAGCCCCGATCGGCGCGCGCGCCTTCGATCTGCCCCTTGTACCAGTCGAGGATCTCGCCGCCGGTCCAGTGCACGACGCCTTCGTGGCCGAGGATGTAGTCGTAGAGCTGCTCGAGATACTTGATCCGATGCGGCACGCCGGTGAGGTACGGGTGGATCGAGATCGCCATCACCCGCGGCGCGCGCGCGCCGTCGCGATGCAGCCGATCGAACTGGTCGCGTCCGCGCCGCAGGATCTCGTCGGAGGGTTGCAGTTGCACGGCGCTCATCACGACGTCGTTGATCTCCACCGTGTACGGCACCGAGTACAGCTCGCCGGCGCGCGTATGCACGCGCACCGGCTGCTCGTCGAGCACCCAGTCGGCGACGTACTCGATTCCGGCCTCGGCGAGCAGGTCGACCGTCTCGTCGGTTTCGGTCAGGCCCGGGCTCTCCCACCCCCGCGGCGGCCTGCCGACCATGGAACGGATCGCCTCGATCGTCTCGGCGATCGCGCGCCGCTGATCGTCGACCTTGTGCATCGGCTGCTGCACGAAGCCGTGCCCCATGAACTCCCAGCCTGCCTCGTGCGCCGCCTCGCACGCCTCCCGGTAGACCTCGCAGGCGCTGCCGTTCACCGCGAAGGTCGCGCGCAGGCCGCGATCGTTCAGCGTCTCGAGGAAGCGCCAGAAGCCGATGCGCATCCCGTACTCGTGCCAGGCCCAGTTCGGCACGTCGGGCAGCAGCGGCTGGCCCATCGGCGGGGGCAGCACGGCACGCGGCATCGGCGCTTGCGGGCGCCAGTTCTCGACGTTGACGATGGTCCAGACGGCGACACGCGCGCCGCCGGGCAGCGCGAGCGGTGCGCGGCGATGAATCGGTTCGTAGGCGACGCGCCCGCGAACAGTGGATCCGGTTCCGTCGGTCACAGGGTGTCTCCTTCGCCGAGCAGCCGCAGCGCCGTTCCGCAGCACAGCTCGTGTCGTTCGTGTTCGGTGAGGCGCGGAACCGAGGCGATCGTCCGCGCGACGTCCTCGTCGCCCATGTCGAAAGGCGCATCACTGCCGATGCAGACGTGATCCGCGCCGACGAGATCGATCAGGTATCGAAGCGCCTGCGGTTCGAAGACGAGGCTGTCGAAGTACAGCCTGCGGAACAGGTCCTTGGGCGACGAACCGCTGCGCGCGTGCGTCTCGGCGCGCACTCTGTGACCGTGCACGAGCCGGCCGATCTGGTACGGAGCGAATCCGCCGCCGTGCGCGAGGCACAGACGCAGCTCGTCGAGTTCGTCGAGCGCGCCGCTGAACATCAGGTTGGCGAGCATCACCGTCGTGTCGAGCGGATTGCCCACGAGATTCGTCAGGTAGAAGCACTCCAGCCCCGTCTTCGCGCCGACGTAGTACGGATGCGCGAAGACGAACACGCCGAGCTCCTGCGCGCGGCGCAGCAGCGGACGAAAGCGGGCCTCTGCAAGCTGCGCGCCTTCGATCGACGTTCCGATCTCCACCGCCTTGAAGCCGTATTCGCGCACGACGCGCTCGAGCTCGTCGACCGCCGCATCCGGGTGCTGCATCGGCACGGTGGCCATGCCGCGCAGCCGCGACGGCTTGCCGGCGACCATGTCGGCAACGCCGTCGTTGACGAGCCGCGCGGCGGCGATCGCCAGTTCGGCGTCGGCCCAGTAGTAGAACATCGGCGGCGCCGGCGACAGCACGGCGACGTCGATGCCGCGCCGGTCCATCGATTCGAGCTTCGCGTCGACGTCGTGGAACTCGGCGAACAGCGGGTAGACGTAGCCCTGCTCGTGCACGATCCGGCGCGCGTCGCCCTCGCCCTCGATGCGCGCGAAGAAGCGCTGCGGCTCGCGCGCGATGCGCTCGACGACGCGCGCCGGGATCACGTGGTTGTGGACGTCGATTCGCATCCGCTTCAGCTGTAGCGCTTCTCGTGCGCGTCGTCGGCGTACCAGTCGAAAGGTTCCTCCGACAGGTTCACGACGACGTTCTGGATCTGCGTGTATTCCTCGTAGGCGACGAGACCGTTCTCGCGCCCGATTCCGCTCGAGCGAAAACCGCCCCACGGCGACGCCGGATCGATGCGATGGTGGTCGTTGATCCAGACGATGCCGCACTGCAGGCGATGCGCGACGCGGTGCGCGCGTGCCAGCTCGCGCGTCCAGACGCTCGACGCCAGGCCGAATTCGGTGCCGTTGGCGATCGCGATCGCCTCGTCCTCGTCGTCGAAGGGCATCACGCAGACGAGCGGCCCGAAGATCTCCTCGCGCGCAATGCGCATCGACGGCCTCACGCCGGTGAAGATCGTCGGCTGCAGGAAGAAGCCGCGCTCGAATCCGGCGCCTTCGGGGCGCCGTCCGCCGGCAGCGAGCGTCGCACCCTCGTCGATGCCGATGCGCACCCATCTTTCGACGAGTTCGCGCTGCCGCGCGCTCACCAGCGGCCCCATCTGCGTCGAAAGCTGCCGCGGGTCACCCAACCGGATGGCATTCGCGCGGTGCACGAGCCGCTGGACCACCGCGTCGTGGACCGAGCGGTGCACGAGCAGCCGCGAACCCTGCACGCAGGTCTGCCCGGTGGCGATGAACGAAGCGAACAGCGTGGCCGCGACGCAGCGCTCGATGTCGACGTCGGGAAATGCGATCAGCGCCGCCTTGCCGCCGAGCTCGGCCGACACGCGTTTCAACCCTGCGCCGGCGATCGTCGCCACGCGCTTGCCGGTTTCGGTGCCCCCGGTGAGGTCGATCTTCGCCACGTCCGGGTGCGCGCAAAGCGCGGCGCCTGCTGTCGCCCCGAAGCCCGGCACGACGTTGTAGGCGCCGGCGGGCACGCCCGCTGCGCCCAGCACCTCACCGAGCAGCAGCGGCGTGATCGGCGCGAGTTCGCTCGGCTTGACGACGATCGTATTGCCGGCCGCCAGTGCCGGCGCGACCTTCTTCGTGAGGATCAGCAGCGGGTGGTTCCACGGCGTCACCTGTCCGACGACCCCGAGCGGCACCCGGCGCGTGTAGTTCAGGTGCTGCCTGCCGAAGGGCGGCACGGTGTCCTCGTGCGTGCGTGCGACCGCGGCGAAATAGCGGTACCACTCGGGCAGGCGCGCGAGTTGCGCCGCCATCTCGCGACGCGGCCGGCCGACCTGGTCGATCTCGACGCCGACGAGCTCCGGGAGCCGCTCGTCGAGCCGCTCGGCCGCGCGATGCAGGACGTCGGCACGTTCGGCGCCGCTGCGGGCCGACCAGTTGTCGAAGGCGCCGCGCGCCGCGCGCACCGCGTCGTCGACGTCGGCCTCGACGCCCTCGGCGACCTCGGCGATCGTCTCGCCGGTGGCCGGGTTCGTCACGGCGAAGCGGCGCCCGCTGCTGGCAGTGCGCCAGCCGCCGTCGATCCACAGGCCGTACTCCATCGCCTGGCCTTCAATGCACGCCGAGGAAACGCATCAACGACTCGGGCTGTGCGCGCACGTCGTCGGCCGGCGCATCGTGCACGATGCGGCCGGTTTCCATCACGTAGACGCGATCGGCTGCGGCGAGCGCGCTGTAGAGGTTCTGCTCGACGAGCAGGATCGTCAGCCCGGCGCGCTTCAATTGCAGGATGATTCCCTCGAGCGCCTGCACCATCACCGGCGCGAGCCCTTCGGAGGGTTCGTCCATCAGGATCAGCTGCGGATCGATGACGAGCGCGCGCGCGATCGCCAGCATCTGCCGCTCGCCGCCCGAGAGCTGGCCACCGCGGTGCCCCTTGCGCTCGGCCAGCCGCGGAAAGAGCGCGAAGAGCCGGTCGATCGTCCAGCCGGAGCTGTCGCGCACCGACTTGTGCATCGTCAGGTGTTCGAGCACCGTGAGCGACGGAAACAGCCGCCTGCCCTGCGGCACCAGCGCGATGCTGCGCCGCGCGACCTCGTGCGGCGCCAGCCCGATGAGTTCCTCGTCGCGCCAGCGGATCGACCCCTGGCGCACGCCGGGCTGCTTCAGGCGCATCACCGAGCGGATGAGCGTCGTCTTGCCCATCCCGTTGCGTCCGAGCAGAGCGACGACCTCGCCGTCGGGGACGGTGAGCGAGGCGCCGTGCAGCACGTGCGCCTCGCCGTAGTAGCTGTGCAGTTCACGAATCGCGAGCATCTCGCCTCGCCTTGCCGAGATAGACGTCCTGCACCGCCTGGTTCGCGCGGATGTCGTCGGGCGCGCCTTCGGCGAGCAGCTTCCCGTTGTCGAGACAGGTCACCCAGTCGACGAGATTGAGAACGAGGTCCATGTCGTGCTCGATCAGCATCACGGTGAGCTCGCGCGACAGCGACCGGATGATCTCGACGACGATCACGCGCTCGGCCGCCGACAGGCCCGCTGCCGGCTCGTCGAGCAGCAGCAGCCGCGGCTGCGCGACCAGCGCCATCGCCATCTCGAGCTGGCGCTGCTCGCCGTACGACAGCTCGCTCACGATCGTGCCGCGTCGCTCGTGCAGCCGCGAGACGGCGAGCGCGTTCGCCGCCCGCTCGCGCTCGGCGTCGTCGAGCCGCGGCGACCCGAACATCGAGAAGCGCGACGGCGACAGGCCGCGCAGAGCCAGCTGCATGTTCTCCTCGACGGTGAGCCGCTGGAACAGGTTGGTGATCTGGAACGTGCGGCTCATCCCCTGGTGCGCGCGCCGGTGCGGCGCCAGGCGCGTCACGTTGCGCCCGTCGAAGAGGATCCGGCCCGTCGACGGCGGGCGAATGCCGGTGATCGCGTTGAACAACGTCGTCTTGCCGGCGCCGTTCGGGCCGATGATCGCGCGGCGCTCGCCGCGCTTCACCGAGATCGATACGTCGTCGACGGCCTTCAGGCCGCCGAAGCGCACGCCCACCTGCTGCAGTTCGAGCACGACCCGCTCAACCCTTGCGGATGCCCTGGAAAGTGCGCGAGTACGGCGGCTGCTTCAGGTACTCCTTCGGATCGTAGGTCCAGAACTGCGAGACGTTCTCGTAGGTCTGGATCGGCACGTTCCAGTATTTGCCGTCGGCGTTCTTGACCACCTTGCGAATGAAGACGTCGTAGATCGGGTTGCCGTAGTCGTCCAGGCGCACCGGGCGGCCGAGCGGCGAATCGGTGAGCACGACCTTGCGCACCGCATCGAGGAACGCATCGCGCTTGTCCACGTCGCCCTTCACGACGTCGATCGCCTTGTGCACCCACATCGCGCCCGAGTAGTGCGAGAAGCCGTAGAGCGACGGCATCTTTCCGTACTTCTTCGAGTACGCGTCGACGAACTTGCGCGTGGCCGGGTTGTCGGACCCTTCGGCGAAATGCGCCGACGAGACGATGCCCTCGCACTGCGGGCCCATGGTGCGGATCACCGACTGGTCGGTGAAGTTCTGCGCGCCGAGCAACGGCAGCTGGCCCTTCAGCCCGAAGTTGTCGTACTGCTGCATGAAGCGGTTGGCGTCGGCGCCCAGTTCCATCGCGAACACGGCGTCGATCTTCGCGCTCGCGAGCTGCCCGAGGTAGGGGCTGAAGTCCGACGTGTTCAGCGGGTTCCAGAACTGGTTGACGATCGTGCCACCGCCTTCGCTGAACACCTGCGCGAAGCCGCCGCACTGCTCGTGTCCGAAGGAATAGTCCTGCGCGATCGTCGCGATGCGCTTGTAGCCCTGCTTCAGCGCCCAGTCGGCCAGCGGGCGGGGCATCTGGCTCGCGGTGTAGCCGGCCACGCGGATCACGTTCGGCACGCGCTCGCGCTGCGTGAGATCGTCGGCGGCGATCACCGGAATGAAGTACGGCACGCCGTTGCCCTTCACGTAGTTCGCCACCGCGAGCCCGGTGTTGGCGAGCAGGTTGCCGAACAGGAAGTGCACCTTCTCCTGCTCGACGAGCCGGCGCGCCTTCTGCAGCGCCGTGTCGGGGTTGCCGGCGTCGTCCTCGACGAGCACCTCGACCTTGCGGCCGCCGGCGCTGTTGCCGACGTCCTCCCAGAACATGTTGAAGCCCTCGACGATCTCGCGCCCGCCGGCGGCGACCACGCCGCTGAGCGGCGCCATCAGCCCGATGCGGATCGGCCCGTTCTGCGCGAGCGCCAGTCGCGGCGCCGACATCGCCGCCGCCGCGGCGGAAACGCCCCGGCCGGTCTTCTTCAGGAAGTCTCTGCGTTGCATGCCGATCTCCTTCGGTCAGGTCTTGTTGCGCGCGAACACGCGCCGTACCGCCCCGATGACGCCTTCCGGGGCGAAGATCATCGCCAGGATGAACATCAGTCCGAGCACGGTCGGCCAGCGCGCGGTGTACTGGCTGACGACGTTCTCGAGCGTGATGATCGCCGCGGCTCCGATGAACGAACCGGCGAGCGTGCCGATGCCGCCGATGATCGCCATCAGCAGTCCTTCGACCGACTGCGACAGCTGCACGGTCGATGGACTCACGAAGTTGTTGAACAGCGCGTACAGGGCGCCGGCCACGCCGGCGAAGAAGCCCGACACGGTGAACGCGAGGAACATGTGCAGCGGAACGTTGTAGCCGAGACTGCGCATGCGGCTCTCGCTGTCGCGGACGCCGCGCAGCGTCAGGCCGAAGGGAGAACGCACGAAGCGCCAGATGACCCAGGTGATCGCCATCACGACGACGAGCACCGTGTAGTAGAAGACGAGCGGGTCGGCGATCGCCTCCGGACGGCCGACGCCGCGGATGCCGTTCTCGCCGCCCGTCACGCTCGTCCAGCGCAGGCACACGCCCCAGACGATCATCCCCAGCGCAAGCGTGAGCAGCAGGAAATACACGCCCGACACGCGCGTGCAGAACAGCGCGAACACCGCCGAAAGCGCGGTGGCGGCGCCGATGCCGAACGCCAGCCCGACCCACGGCGAACCGCCCATCACCGACGTCCAGTAGACGACAACGTAGGTCGAAGCGCCGAAGATGGCGCCATGGCCGAGCGAGGTGCGCCCCGCATAGCCGGCGAGCACGTCGATCGACATCGCCAGCAGCGCGAAGATGAGCACCTCGGTAGCGACGCTCACCTGATAGGCGCTGAGCACGAGCGGCAGCACGGCGAAGAAGGCCGCGATCAGCGCGCCCCAGCCGATCGCCGCCCGCTGCGACGACGGCTCCTCGCCGACGAAGGCGGCGGCCGGCGTGCGCGTGGAAGGATTTCCGCTGATCGCCGTCATGTGGCCTTTCCGAACAGGCCGAGCGGTCGGAATGCGAGGATCGCCGCCATCGGCCCGAAGATCACGAAATACGCGAGCTCGGGGAACATCACCTGTCCGACCGTGTTGAGCAGTCCGACCATCAGCGAACCCACCGCCGCGCCCACCAGGCTGCCGTAGCCGCCGATGATCACCACGGCGAGCGAGAACACGAGGATTTCGGCGTCGGCGGTGGGATACAGCGTCAGGAAGGCGCCGCCCACCGTTCCGCCCAGCCCGGCGAGCGCCGAGCCGAGCATGAAGGTGACGAGGAACACGCGCCGGATGTTCACGCCCATCGCCTGGACCATCTCGGCGTCGTCGACGCCGGCGCGGATCAGCGCGCCCAGCCGCGTGCGGTGCATCAGCAGCCACAGCGCGACGAACACGACGATGCCGAGCGCGAGCACGAAGAGCCGGTATTTCGGATAGAAGAGCGAGCCCACGTGCAGGGCGCCCCGCAGCGCCTCGGGCACCGGCACGGTGAAGGTGTCGCCGCCCCAGATCACCAGCGCCAGGTCGTTGAGCACGAAGGCCACGCCGAGCGTGAGCAGCACCTCGCGCAACTCGAAGCCGCTGACGAAGCGCAGCAGCCCGACGTCGAGCACGACGCCCATCACCGCCACGGCGGCCATCGCACCGAAGATGCCGAGCGCGAAGTTGCCGCTGAGCGTGGCCACCGTGTAGCCGATGTAGCCGCCGAACAGGTACAGCGCGCCGTGCGCAAGATTGACGATGCGCAGCAGCCCGAAGATCAGCGTGAAGCCCGAGGCGACGATGAAGAGCAGCGCCGCGAGCGTCAGCCCGTTGAGCAGCTGGAAGAGGTTCAACCCCGCCACGCTCAGCCGCCGGCGGCGCGCAGCGCATCGGGGCGCTGCGCGAGATACCAGTCGAGAATCTGCTCGCCGGTCATGAAGGCGACGTCGTCGCGTGCGCCGATTCGCTCGAAGATCGCGCGGAAATGCCGCAACCGGTGCGGCGCGCCCATGATGTACGGGTGGACCACGAGCGCCATCACGCGCGCCGAGTCGCGAGAGTCGTGATGGATCTGCTCGAACTGGTCGATCGCGCGGTCGTGATACTCGCTCGCCTTGTGATGCTGGATCAGCATCATGGCGACGTCGTTGCACTCCTGCGTGTACGGAATGTTCACGATCGGCTTCGTGCGCGTCTTCAGCACCACCGGCTGGTCGTCGAGCACCCAGTCGCAGACGTACTCGAAGCCCTCCTCGACGAGCAGGTCGGGCGTCTCCCAGGTTTCCGTGAGCCCCGGCCCGAGCCAGCCGCGCGGCGCGCGCCCGGTGAATGCGCGGATCGCGTCGGCGGTCTTGCGGATGTCCTCGCGCTCGTCGGGCACCTTCTGCATGTTCTTCTGCCCGAATCCGTGGCCGATGAACTCCCAGTTGCGCTCGCGCGCTGCGCGCGCGATCGGCTCGTAGCTGGCGATCGCCTTGCCGTTGATCGCGAGCACCGCGGGAATGCGGTACTCGTCGAACACCTCGAGCATCCGCCAGAAGCCGACGCGGTTGCCGTACTCGTGCCAGGCCCAGTTCGGGATGTCCGGCGACGGCGAGCCGCCCGCCGGCGGCGTGAGCACGGTACGCGGCATCGTCTCGCGCGGGTCCCATTCCTCGACGTTGACGATGATCCAGACGGCCATTCGCGCCGTGCCGGGCAACTTCAACGCAGCACGCTCGGAAATCGGCGAGTAGGCGATTCGTTCGGTCGGCAGCATCTGGTGTCCTGGGTCAGGTTTCCGGCAGATCGATCGTGACGTGGAGCGAAGACAGACCCTCGACCGACGCCTCGATGCGGTCGCCCGGCCGCACGGGGCCGACGCCGGCAGGTGTGCCGGTCATCACCAGGTCGCCGGGCATCAACGTGTACAGCCGCGAGAGTTGCGCGACGATCTCCGGAACGTTCCAGATCATCTGGCGCAGGTCTGCGCGCTGGCGCAGTTCGCCGTTCACCGACAGGCGGATCTCGCCCGAGAGGCGGTGGCCGACGACGGAAGCCGGGTGCAGGTTGCCGCACGGCGCCGAATGATCGAAGGACTTGCCGATCTCCCACGGCAGCCCCTTCGCGAAGGATTCACGCTGCCGGTCGCGTCGAGTGAGATCGATGCCGACCGCATATCCGTACCCGGCGTCGAGCGCGCGCGAGACGGGCAGATTGCATCCGCCGGCACCGATCGCGACGACCAGTTCGACCTCGTACTGCAGGTCGTCCGTGGCCGGCGGATACGGGACTCGCCCTCCGTCGGCCACGATCGCGTCGGCAGGCTTCTGGAAGAAGAACGGCGGGTCGCGTTCGTCTCCTTCCCTCATCTCGCGGATGTGTGCGAGATAGTTGCGCCCCACGCAGTAGATGCGACGCACCGGGAACGGTGCGTCGTGTCCGGCGACTCGGACGACGGCCGGTGCAGGCGCGGCGGGCGGCGCAGGAATCGCGGCCGCATTCACGTTTTCGCTGTGCCGCTTTGCATACACTTCCTCGTCCATTTGGCGTGCGATCCGGTCGTTCGGCGCAGTCTTGTATACAAACAAGGGGCTGTCAACTAGAGTTGTACACAAGTACTTCAAAACGCGACGCCATGAACGCACACGTCGACGACCCCGCCGCCGCCGCGCTCCCGGTATCCGCCTCGACGACCGATCGCCTGCGCGCGGCGGTCCTGGCCGGCGAGTTCAAGCCGGGCGAGCGCCTGTACGAGGAACGTCTTTCGGAGCGATTCGGCGTCTCGCGAACGCCGATCCGCACCGCGCTGCAGGCGCTCGCCGCCGACGGATTGCTCGACCACGCGCCGCACCGCGGCTATTCGGTGCGAGCCTTCGACATCGCCGAGACGCTGCACACTTACGAGATCCGCGCGGTGCTCGAGGGACTCGCCGCGCGCCGTGCCGCGCAGTCGGGGCTTGCGCCAGGCGAGCAGCGCACGATCGAGGAGGCGCTGCGCGAAGGCGACCGGCTGCTCGCCCGCGGCTGGCTCGAACCCGACGATCGCATCGCCTACGGCGCGGTCAATTTCCGCATCCACAACGCGGTGTACGTCGCCGGCGGCTCGCGGATGCTCGGCGACATGCTGCGCATGTCGCAGCAGGTCGCGCCGTCCTCGTACCGCAACGTGATCGCCTTCGAGTATCACGACGTGCGGCGCCGCCACGACGACCATCACCGGATCTTCGAGGCAATCCTGTGTCGCGACGGCAGCCGTGCCGAACTGCTGATGCGCGACCACGTCGAGAGCGTGCGCCGCGCGCTGATGCGCACGGCGTCCGCCGCAACGGAAGACTGAACCGTGTCCAAATGCATTCTCAACCCGGGATGCAGCGCTGGCGCTGCTCGCCCAGGCCGTCGACGCCCAGCGTCATCACGTCGCCCGCCTTCAGGTATACCGGCGGCTTCTGCCCCATGCCGACGCCCGGCGGCGTGCCGGTGGAGACGATGTCGCCGGGCTCGAGCGTCATGAAGCGCGAGATGTACGACACGAGCGTCGCCACGCCGAACACCATCGTTCGCGTGCTTCCTTCCTGATAGCGCTTGCCGTTCACGTCGAGCCACAACCCCAGCGCCTGCGGATCGGGAACCTCGTCGCGCGTGACGAGCCACGGGCCCACCGGCGCAAAGGTGTCGTGGCCCTTGCCCTTGTCCCACTGGCCCTGGCGCTCGAGCTGGAACTCGCGCTCGGAGACGTCGTTGACGATGCAATAGCCGGCGACGTGGTCGAGCGCGGCGTCCTCCGGGACGTACTTGGTGCGGCGGCCGATGACGACGCCGAGCTCGACCTCCCAGTCGGTCTTGTTCGACCCGCGCGGGATCTCGACGTTGTCGTTCGGTCCGCACACCGCGCTCGACGGCTTCAGGAACAGGATCGGCTCGGTGGGCACCGGCATGTTGCTTTCGGCTGCGTGGTCGGAGTAGTTCAGTCCGACACAGACGAGCTTGCCGACGTGCGCCACGCACGGACCGATGCGCGCAGCCTGCGGCGCCTCGGGCAGGCTCGACGGCTCGATGCGGCGAAGCGCGTCGAGCCCTTTGTCGTCGAGTCTTCGAAGGTCGATGTCGGCCAGGTGCGCGGAGAGGTCGCGCACGCGTCCGGCGGGGTCGAGGAGGCCCGGTTTCTCCTTGCCGGGCGCGCCGAATCGAAGCAGCTTCATGGTGTTTCCTCCGTCTCGGGCCGCGACCGCGCGTTCGCTCGCGACGCCGCGGGCGAACGCGATGAACGAGATCCGGCGTTTCGTGATCAGCCGTCATGGCTGAAGAATCTCCCGGCAATGGATTGCCGACCCGGGGAAGCGGCCGGCATATGAATATGCACGATCTCGATTCGGATGCGCGACGCGCCGTCGATCGACAGACTGTCATCCGGTCCCGCCGATCACGGACACGCGAAGGTCGGCGTCGCAACCGCCGACCGAACGGAACGAGCCGCCACGCCATGAAGTGCCTGCATCTCGCTATCGCGCTGTCCGCCACGCTTTCCACTGCCGGTGCCCAGGTGCCGATGCAGGATTGGCAGGGGCTGGCCATCGCAACGATCACCTCGGCCGAGAAGGGCACGGTGCGCGACATGCTGCGAGCCGGTCACTACTACCGTACCGGGTTCGGCGTGCACCGCGACTGGACACAGGCGGTGCGCTGGTACAAGCGGGCCGCAAGAGCGGGTGACGCCAGCGCCGCCTATTGGGCCGGGAAGCTCTATCTGCAGGAGCGGCGTCCCGACGAAGCGCGAGAGTGGTTTGCACGCGCCGTCGGAATGAGCCTCGAGCAGGTGCAGGCGAGCTGGGAACTCGGGCAACTGTACCTGCACGGCGTCGGCGTCGAGCAGGACAGGCGCCGCGCCGCCGCGCACTTCTTCAACGCTGCGGCGCTCGGATACGCACCGGCGCAATACGAACTGGCACAACTGCTGATCGAGCAGGGCGACGAAGCCTCGGCCGCTCACTGGCTTCGGCAGGCGGCCGAACAGGGCCACCCCGCTGCATCGACGCGCCTGCAGGCGTGCACGCTGACGGCGACCGAAGCCACGGAGTCGAAACTCGTGCAGTGCCTGGCGCCGCAGCACGGGTGAGCGCCCCGCAAGCGACGCTGCGGAAGCCCTTCGCCACCGGTGTTTGCGGCGCG